>Ga0335083_10003492_pt1 | contig 20364 bp, 19 predicted proteins | sample Lox_Sample_42_FD_206716 | JGI IMG/M metagenome (GOLD analysis project Ga0335083, IMG submission 206716) | Soil microbial communities from Loxahatchee National Wildlife Refuge, Florida, United States - Lox_Sample_4.2 | ecosystem: Environmental > Terrestrial > Soil > Wetlands | place: USA...
CCTGTTCGAAACCTAATTTCGGGGAGTCGTCTAGGCGCCGAACTGGCGCAGATGATGATCGATGTGCCGGTAGGCCCAGATCAGCCAGTCGGCCTTGCTCATTTCACCAAACAACGGATGAAAGCCGTAGCTCTGGCGCGCGGCGAAGGCTGGGATCAGCTCCTGGAGTTCGGTACGATCGCGCGTCCAGTCCGATGGAGGCGTGCCTCCATGACCCTGCACCAGCTCGGGGCGCGTGGCCACGCCGTGCGGCCAGGGCAGGGAAGTATGCAGCGCGACCCATTTGAAGACCACCCGCTTAAATAGATTGGTATCCGGGCTGGCGTATTTCTCGCCGGTTGCAACGCGGAAGGAATCGTTAAGATGACAAACCATCTGGTGCGCCGTCATCTGTCCCCATTGGCGCGCGGCGTTGGGCGAGAGGTTCGCGATGCGTTTGCACAAAGCTGTGCGCGCGCTTGGGTCAGCGAGGGTGGCCATCCCGAGTCAGTCTGTTTCGGCGTAGATTTTGCCGGCTGCGATCTCGGCGTTGATATGACGCAACTGCTGGCAAGCCTGATCCACTGCGCGCCACTGAGCTTCCACCAGGTCTCGTGTAGGCGCGGGCAGGCTCGACTTCACCGCGGCCTGGTAGGCTGCCAACGCCGAATCCTCGCCCGTTTCGCAAGCCGCAATGATCGTCTTGGCATCGCCGTGAGTAACGGCCGATCGCAAAGCGATCCAACCGCGATGCAGCGATGCCGCAACGCTGCCGGCATGGCCTGCGTGGCCTCCCAAGCGCTCCACTTCCGCGCGCAGCTCCTTGGCAAACTCCGAGCGCCGGATGGCATTGTCGCTCAGAACGATATGCAGCTTCGTATTTTGTATGTGAGACGCCGCGGTGCGATAGCCCAGTTCTCCATCCAGGCAGACTTCAATTAACTTGTTGAGCGTCTCGGCGGCGGCCAGCGATTCCGAATTCATTATCCTGATTGTAGTCTGTTCACCCGGCTTCGCAAGCCCCTGCGGAGCACTCCCAACTCCGCTATGCCGCCGCGTGCTTTTGCAAGAACTCCAAGAGAATGCGGTTGTAGTCCTCCGGTTTCTCCCAATAGACCGAGTGGCCGGCGCCCGACACTTTGACCAGCTGCGAGCCAGGCATGCTCTTATGCATGCTCTCGATGATAGGAGGCGGGATGAGCTGATCCTGTTCGCCCACGATAAATAGCACCGGAATTTTCTTTTCGAGCACCGGACTGATATCGGTGCCTGGCGCGGGCGAGCCGGTTGCTGCTGCTGGCGGCGGATTGTAGGCCGAGGTGAGCGAGCTGATCTCGCGATATAGAAATGCGCGCGCCGGTTCGCGTTTGGCGAAGTCGGGCGCGAAGGCGCGATCCAGACTGGCCGCGCCTGGGGCCAACCGCCTTCGCAGTTCGGCCATTTCCGGGTTCGTGTATCCGCCAGTGGTATCGGACATGATCAACGCGCTGACGCGATCCGGATGCGCGGAGGCGAAGCCTAACACGGTGGTCCCGCCCATGGATTGGCCAACCAGAGCGGCTTTTTGAATTCCCAGATGATCCAGCAATCCAGTCAGATCCTGAACGAAGGCGCGGCGGCCGGGTCCGTCCTTTACGTCGCGCGAGTAACCGAAGGTGCGGTGATCGATGGTTATGCACTTGTACTTTTGAGAGAGCACCGGCACCTGTTGCCACCAGCTCATGTGCGTCCCGCCGGCGCCATGAGCCAGCACCAACGCAGGTCCGTCACCGTGCACTTCGAAAAACATTTCAAAATTGTTCAGCTTGGCCGCGCTGAGGAATTTGTCCTCGGCGGCCGCGCGTGTCGCCGAGCCTGCCAGAGCGAGTGCGCCAGAGCCTGCGCTGAGGCGCTGCAGGAAATGGCGGCGAGCTAGGTCGTTTCGCATAACTACCTCCTGGTTGCGGGAGTTTTTGCCGGATGCTATTGTATCTAAATTCGCGTTAATTGGAGCGTGTACACCACGCTGTGTGCAGCGCTCTAGCCCCAAGTAAGGGAATGACTCAAAGGAGATTTAAATGTTGAAACGTTCCACACTTGCCCTCCTGGGAGCGCTGATTCTAGGCAGCCTGACTTGGGTTCTGGCGCAGCAGCGCACCGCCCGTTTGACCGCCGACGACTATATCGAGATCCAGCAGCTTTATGCGCGCTACAACAACGCCATCGATTCGGGCGACGCGGAAGCCTACGCTGCCACCTTCGTTCCCGACGGGACCTTTAACACCTTCACTGGACACGACGCGTTGGTCGGGTTCATCCACGACTGGCACGAAAAGATGGGCGGCGCCAACCGGCGCCATTGGAACACCAATCTGACCATCGTGCCGGCGCCCGAGGGTGCCAGTGGGTCCGTATACTTGCTTCTGGTGGACGTCGGCGCTCGCCCGCCGGCCATTCAGGCCGCGGCCAAATACGAAGATCAATTGGTAAAGACGTCCGGGGGCTGGCGGTTCAAGAAGAGAGTGACTCATAATGACGGCCCGCCACGAACCTCGGCCGCGGCAGGAAAGAAATAGTCCGATCAAAGGAGAAATTCGATGCGTGCAATGGGATTGTTCGTGGCATCCATGTTTTTCGTCGCCGGCGGCGCGATGGCTCAATCGCAGGCTCAACCCACAAAAACCTTTTCATCAGCGGCGGACGTGCAGGCGCTGATCGCCAAAGCCAAGAGCGAGCGAAAGGAGGGCCAGCCGATGGTGGCCGAGCGCATCCTCCGGCTCGCTCCCTACAGTGCCAACTTGGAATATCGCGCTTCGGTTGGGCCGGCTGCCATTCATGAGAAGGAAGCTGAAGTGTTCTACGTGATCGACGGAACGGCAACCATGGTCACCGGCGGCAAACTGACGGACGAAAAGCGCACCAATCCCGAGAACCTAACGGGGACCGGCATCGAGAACGGCGAATCACGCACGGTCGCCAAGGGCGACTTCATCATGGTTCCCGAAAACACGGCCCACTGGTTCAGCAAGATCGATGGTGTGCTGGTGCTGATGACGCTGCACGTGCCGCGCCCGGTGGAGCACTAGCTAGCCCGCAAAGGGCGCGGAGGCACGCTCTAGGAAGTAAGCTGCCCGCACGCTCCGTTTTGCGGGCGGTTTACTTAGGAGAAACGCTGCAGTTTATTCCCCGCCCATCAGGTCTTCGCCCAAATCGTTGGTGCGGTTTTCGAACTTGGTGAACTCTTTCAGGAAGACCAGATTCACCTTGCCGATGGGCCCGTTGCGCTGTTTGGCCACCAGCAGCTCGGCCAGCCCGCGCAGGCTCTCGTCCTGAGGCTTGTAGACCTCTTCGCGAAAGATGAACGCCACCAAATCAGCGTCCTGCTCGATGGAACCGGATTCGCGCAAGTCGCTCAGCTGCGGCCGGTGATCGCCCTGACGAATTTCGGGCGCGCGGTTCAATTGCGACAGCACCAGCATCGGTACCTTAAGGTCCTTGGCGAGCAGTTTCAAGCCACGCGATATGGTGCTGATTTCCTGGTTGCGATTCTCGTAGCGCCCCCGCCCGCTCATCAGTTGCAGGTAGTCGATCACCACCAGACCCAGGCCGTGCTCGGATTTGAGCCGCCGCAGCTTGGCGTGAATGTCCATTAGATGCGCGCCGGAGGTGTCGTCGATGAACAGCGGCGACTGCACCAGGTCGGAAGCAGCCTTGGCCAGCCGCCGGCGCTCGTCCTGACTCAAGTAGCTGGCGCGAAACTTCTGCTGATCCACGCGCGCCGCCGCGCAGATCATACGTGTGAGCAGGCTCTCGCGCGACATTTCCAGCGAGAAGACCGCGACGGTTTTTTCTTCGCCAGGGCGCGTAGCCACGTGCTGGGCGACGTTGAGCGCCAGCGCCGTTTTTCCCATGGAGGGACGCGCGGCCAGGATCACCAGTTCGCCTTCATGCAAGCCGCCGGTCATCTCGTCCAGCTTGAGAAAACCAGTGCTCAGCCCCTTGATCCGCTTGCTAGGGTCGAGAAAGACGTTGAGGCCGCCCTCGTACTCTTCGATAATCCGCTTGGGATTGATGAGCGAATCGGCCGCGCGCGTGTCGCCCAGCTTCAGCAGACTCTCTTCGGCGCCGGCCAGGATTTGATCGGGTTCGTCTTCGGCGCGCAGGCATCGATCGATCAGCGCCTGCGAGGTGAAGATGATGCGCCGCAGGACGGACTTGTCCTTGACGATCCGAACGTAGCTCTCCAGGTTGGAGAGCACCGGCAGGCCTTCGTCCAACGAGACCAAGTAGCTGACGCCGTCCACCGATTCCAGCTGACTCTGCTTCATCAGCTCGTTGGCCACGGTCACGCGGTCGATCTGCTCGCCGCGATCATACAGCTCGCCCATGCGCAGAAAGATGCGGCGGTGCTTTTCCAGGCTGAAATCGGTGGCTTCAAGCGAGCCGGCCACCTGGATGTACAGGGCAGCGTCCATCAGGATCGCGCCCAGGACGAACCGCTCGGCGTCCAGATTCTGCGGGAGTCCTTTTTCGAGCGCGATGTCAGGCGCTGCTGCCATAAGCCAACCGTTCTACCTTAGCGACCCGCGAACCATGCCTCAATGGAAATTTTTCGCCCATGGCTTGAGGCATTTAGCCTCTGCAAAATTCGGTGGAAAACCTCTGGTCTGGAATCCTGGCCAAGTAGTAGGAAACAAGGAGACAGGGATTCTTTTCCCGCGATTTCCACAAGGGAGAACATGGACGACTATTTATGTTTTATACCACAGGCGGACGGCCCACAGCTATGCTGGTGCGCGCCGGAATGATTTGCGTGAGTGTAACGGCCTGACGCCGATGGGATCAGTGAGAGTCGCCGTCGTGGTCGACGTCGCGTGCTGCGGCCGCGGCTTTGGCCTCAGGGCTCAGTTGAACCGTGTCTTCAGGCTGCTGCTTGCTCTTGGGCGGCGCGGGCGGAGTGTGCGCTTGCGCTCTGCCCACTTGGAACTGGCTCGAATTAGAACTAACCGGACTAATCATGCTGTTTTGCTCCTGATTGCTCTTATCGGATGGCGGGTTTCAAGTTTGAGCGCTGTTTCGCTACCCGGAAGCGCAAACCGTTTTAAGAAGACGTCCGCGAGAACAGCGAAAGCAACCCGGAAAGCGAACTGCTCTTGCGCAATGGCTCCGACGAACCGGCCAGCCGATCCACCAAGGCGGAGACGCTCTTCCCGAAACTGCTTGTAGGAGCCATGGGCTTACCGTCCATAAGCGCCTTTTGGATGGCGTCGTAGTCGGCCGGAATCAGGTGATAGATCTCGGTGTGCAGCGCAGTGCCAATCACATCTTTACTCAGGCCCATGTGCCGGTCATAGCGATTGACGATCAGTTTCACCTTATAAGCCGGCACGTTCTTCGACTCCAGATACGTCAGCGACCGCTGGACCGCTTGCAGCGCCATCAGCTCGTTGGTGGTGACCAGGAAAATCTCGTCTGCTAATTGGGCTTGGCTCAGGTTCCAATCCCCATAGACCGCGCCCGCGTCCAGCACCACCACATCGTAAGCGCCGCGCGCAAACTCGATCACCTTGCTGGAGTCGTTCACCTCACCCATGCCTTCCGGCAGCAGCTCCGGAGCCAGCAGAACGTCCACGCCTTGCCGATTGGTAACCACTGCCCTCCAAAGGTCGGCATCGATCTCCTGGGCATGCGCCAGCACGTCCATGAAGCTGTAATTAGACTTGATCTTCAGCAGGAACGACTGAGTTCCCGCTAGCGGATCCAGATCCGCCAGAAGGATGCGCTTTTCCGGGAAGCGCTTCAGCTGATAAGCAAAATTCGTAGCTAGCGTGCTCGCACCGCAGCCCCCCTTGGCGGGCATGATGGAATATACCTTACCTGGGTTCTTGAAACGCCCTGGTTGTAAGCGCGTGATCTTCTGCAAGGTGGCTTCCACCTGCTCGGAGGTAAACGGCTGAATCAGAAAGTCACTAGCGCCTTGACGCAGGCAACGTAGGCCGAGCGAGGGGTCGTTCTTGTCCAGGACAGCTACGATGGGGAGCTTGGCGTCTCCGCGTAATAGCTCCGGTATTAGCGACAGCGACTGGTCCGGAGGGTCACTCACCTCCAGAAGGCAGAAACTGGGCCTTTGCGCCAACACGTCCACGATCTGCTGGCGATTCGGGAAAGTGTTCAGATCGTGAGAAGAGAAGCCTGGCAAATGACGGTGTAATAAGGAAGTTAAGTCCCGAATAATCTTTTCGTTCGGGCAAACGAAAAGCGCTTTCCAGCTACCCTGAAACTTGGATGCGTCATGGGACATTGGCAACGGACGTACTTCTCCCCGTCGGGAGTCCTACTGGTTTCATCGGCTAGAAGTAACAATAACATGAGAGCCTCTAAGGCTCCCGCGAACTAAAGATTCGAAAGCCGGAACCGATATGGCTCGCTGGATTCTCCGGACCTGACCGGCCGCGAGCGATTGGCACCGTGAGGCGCGCGGCTAGACGGGTTTCTCTTTTTGAACTGGCCCTTTGCGCCCAAGAGATGAACGAATGCCTGAAGATAGTCTCTCGAAAACCGTTGCGATTTGCGACACCCAGCCCGTCACGGCCGAAGGTCTGAGAAACCTGATCTTAGAGAATCCCGATCTCGAGTTCCTGGAGCCGCTGGACTCGCTGTCGGCCGCGATGCAATTCGTGCATGCCCGGTCTCCACACCTGGTGGTGGTGGACAAGGGCTTCGGCATGCGCGCGGTGCTGGACTGGATTCATGAACTCAAGCTGACCGGCGCCACGCCGGCCGTGGTTGTTTGGGGCGTCTCCATGACCGAGGCGGAGGCTCTGCGCCTGCTGCAAGCCGGTGCGCGGGGAATTGTTCGCAAGACCGCCGACCTGCCGAGCTTGATGAGCTGCCTTCGAAGCGTGGCCAGCGGCCAAACCTGGATGGAAGAGTCGGTATTCCGCGAATCCTCCCGGCAATCCGACGGCTATCCTCGATCGGACCTGACGGCGCGCGAGCAACAGGTGCTCGAGCTGGTGGAGCAGGGCTTCAAGAACAAAGAGATCGCGCTGGAGCTGGGCATTCGTCCCGGCACCGTCAAAATCCATCTGAAGCATATCTTCGAGAAAACCGGCGTGCGCGGCCGCTATGGGCTGGCGATTAACGGGCTGAAAGACAAAGGCCTGGTTTCGCTGGCGTCGTAACAAAAATCCGCGGGTTTAGTCCGGCGAAAACAGAGGCTGGCCGGCTAAGGCGGTTCGCAAACCAAATAGCGCGATAGCGAGCACCACCACGATCGTAAAAATGATCTCGCTGGCGTACCACGCCGAGAGATCCGTGCTCAGTGGGAAGAAGCCGGCGAAGGTAGTGATGAAAAGCGCCATTACCATGGCGAGCAGTCCGCAGCGCATCAGAGTCATCACCATCAACCCGAAAAACAAAATATTGATGGGCCAGCCGATCAACGGGCTGGGTTCGTTCAACGCGATGATTCCTGCCAGCGCTAGTGTCACGGCGCCCGCGGCCAGCCACTGCTTTCGCAACACCGTTCGGGCCAGGAAAATCAAAAAGAGAATGCCCAGTGCCTTATAAAGCGCGTCGTTAATCAGAAATAAACCCTCGCCCACCATATTTCGACCGCCCGACAACACCCCCTGACGGATTCCGATCCGCACCGTTGGGCCGATGATCAGTTTGTACACCGCGCTGCCACCAGCCTGCACCAGGGCGAGCACGATTCCCACGGCGGTTCCAACCAAAAAGTCGCGTCCCACCAGCGGATCGCGAACGGCGCCGGCCAACAAGCGGCTCCAGGAGATCAGCGTTTGGGGCCATCTGCGGCGCACGAATGGCTCGAAGGAAATATAGGTAACCGCCACGCTGATGGCTCCAATCAAAGCGCGCATGGTAGCCATGAAGAACAGGTCGGCTTCCCTGACGCTGGGGACGTGCGTACCGCCAATCACCCACACCGCGATACCGACGGTGAGGCAGAACAACCCCAACCGAACGGCGCCGCGCGTGTCGCCTCGGCCCAGCCTCAGGTTATAGCGCGCGAACGGAATCGAGCCGATCATCACAATCAATTGCAGGATGATGTAGACCACCTCGCCGGGCGGCTTCTGGTCGCCGCTGGCTTGCGTGGGCGTGGCTGGTTTCGACCAGGGCCCGCCAATCAGGAAGTAGACCGGTCTGCCTTGGAATCCGGCCGCCTCCAGATGCAACGGAACATCGGGCGCTTCCGGAAAGGTGCCGGACCAGGCAGCGCGCGTGTCATACGCGACACTCGGCGTATATTGCGGTTCGGCAGTTTGAAAGCGACTCATGTCGAGCCCTGCCGCCTGAAACAGCACACTCCAATCCACCGCTTTGGGCGGCGATACGGGCTCAGCGAAGGACGGCGGCACCGCTTGCAAGAACAGGAGCCTTCCCTGCGGATCGAGCGACACCGACCGCATACCAGGCACGTCGTTGGGTGGATCGTTCTGGCCGACTCTAATTACGTCGTTGACTTCGTGCGGCGCCAGCGGCGCCGGACTCGACCGGTACCAAAAACGCATCACGGCCGGCCGGCCTTTGGCCAGGCGCGGCCAGGGCGGCCCCGGCAGATGGACCAGGTAGCGCAAAGGATCTACCCGGTAATCGAATCCAAAGGCCTGGGATGCCGGCCGTTCCGGATAGCCGATCTGGGCGAGAATCTCGCGCGCTTTCCCCGCCAGCACCTCGGGTGGCTGATCGAACGGGATCTTGGTGAGCAGCTCGTTCCGTTGATGCAGTACCGCCACCAGCGCCATGCCAGCCACCACGACCGCCAGCCAGGCCACGCCGGATCGCGGCTTTAGTCCGATATTCGCTCCCGCTGCGGCCACCATTTCCGGCGACGGAGTTTCACCCGCGGCCAGCGCGGCGGCCAGAGGATCGCCGCCCGGCAACGCACCGAGCACGGCGAGGGCCGACTGAGGACGCTTGCGTGGATCCGGATCGAGGCAGCGCAGGATGACGCTCTCCACCGCCGGATCGATATCCTTTACGATGGTCCTTGGCGCCGGCGGCAAACCCTCCTCCTGCATTTGAGCCAACTCGGCGCGCGTCGAGGCATTGAATGGGCGCTTGCCGGTGAACATCTCATAGAGCACTACGCCCAACGCGTAGATGTCGCTTTGCGTTGAAACTTCCTTACCCGAGAGCTGTTCCGGCGCCATGTATCCGGGTGTGCCATTGCGTGCTTCCAGACCTTCGATCTGCCCCATGATGCCGGCTAAGCCAAAATCGGTTATCAAGACATGGCCGCGGCTGTCGATCATGATGTTGGCCGGCTTCAAGTCGCGATGCAGCACGCCTTTGTCATGCGCCGCCGCCAGGCCCGCGCAGAGCTTGCGGGCGATTTCAATGGCCTTGTCGGAAGGCAGCCTTCCAATGCGGCGCAGCAGCGAGTGCAGATCTTCGCCGTCGACATATTCCATCGACAGGTAAGGAAAGCCTTCCACTTCGCCCAGGTCGTAGACACGGCAAACATTGGCGTGCGCAACCTGTCGCGCGATACGCACCTCGTTGTGGAAGCGAGCCAGCGCCTTGGGATCGAGCGCCATTTCTTCCGGCAGAAACTTGAGCGCCACCGGCTGGCCCAGCCGCAAATCCGTGGCGCGATACACTTCGCCCATCCCGCCCGCGCCGAGCAGGCTCACAATGCGGTAGCGATCTCCGAGCAATGTGCCAGGAAGGAAGCGACCTTCTTCGGACGAATCGGAACCGGGGCTGCTGGAGCGCGGCGTGAGCGCGGTTCGAACGCCCGTGGCGGCCTGCGTAGGGATCAGGGAAGCCGGCGACCCGGCTGCAAGTCGCGCGCCGCATTGCCCGCAGAATCGCGTCGTGTCGGGATTCTCCGCGGAACAGCGGGCGCACGTTGCCATAGGTGAGCTCAACTTTAGCATCGCACGCGGTTGCTTCAAGCGCGAGCAGGCGTGGCGATCGAGTCCTTCAGTGGCTGGATGAAGCTGAGCCCCGTGGCGATCAGAAAGTTGAGGCAAAGAGCCACGAAACCCGCGCTCCAACCGAATAGCGGATCGTGATTGCTCAGCGTGAGTAAAGCCACGGTGCCCACTCCGGCGATCAAGCCTGTGAACACTCCGGCCATCGTCGCGCGCTTCCAGAATAGTCCCAAAATAACGCCCGGAAAAAACTGCGTGACACCGGCGTACCCAAGCAGGAGAAGCGATACCAGGGTGGTGGACCTGTAGACCGCCAGGTACAGGCCGATAAGGCTCAGGACAACGACCATCCAGCGTGCCAGTTTTGCAACCGCATCGTCCGTCATTCCGGGTGCAAAGAGCGGCCGGTAAAGATTCTTAGCAAACAGAGTGGACGCGGCCAGTACCATGATGGCGGCGGGCACCATCGCGGTCAGAGCGCCGGCGCCGCCGATCACGCCCAGGAACCATGGAGGGAAGGTCCGGCGAACGATGGTTAGCAGCGACAGATCGCCGTCGGCTAAGCCTGGCACCACCAGGACCGCGGTGAATCCTACGAAAAAGATAAAGGCGAGCGTAATCGTGTAGAGCGGCATCAGCACCGCATTTCGCCGGACTGTATCGGCACTCTTTGCAGTGAAGTTGGCCGCGAAGCCTTGAGGCCACATGTAAAGGCCGAGCGAAGTGAGCAGAACGGTGGTGATGTACCACGGGTGGCCCAGGTCGGCAGTTGCGCCAGGCATGGTCAGGTGCGCGGGGCGCGAGCGGGCTAGCGCCGCGAACATGGGACCGATGCCGCCGAAGTAGACATACGGAACTGCTATTCCAATCGAGACCGCGGCCAGAAGCATCAAGGCGTCTTTCAAGATGCTGACCCAGGCAATGGCCCGGATACCGCTTGCGAAAACGAACGCCGCAATCACTACAATCGAGATCACCATCGCCGGCGTCCGCCCGATGCCATCGAAGCTGGCAATCGAGACGATGATGCCGAGTCCGGTAACCTGAAGTTGAAAATACGGGAGCAGAAAGACCACCCCCACGCCGCACACGAACGCCCCTAGATACTTGTTGCCATACCGCATGTTGAAAAAATCCGATTGAGTCTGCAGCTTGTGTTTTCGTCCTAATTCCCAGAGCGGCGGCAGTATGAAAAATGAAACAACGTAGGCCAACGTTATATACGCCAGGATGTACAGAGTGGGGCCGCCGCGAGAATAGGCCCAGCCGCTAGCGCCCAAGAATGAGAAGGTCGTATAAATCTCGCCCGCCAGTAGCAGGTACATCAGGAGCGGTCCGAAACCGCGGCCGCCGACACTCCATTGCTCCAGGTCCATCTTGCGGTGAAGTCCGGCGACGAAACCGATCCCGCCGCCTATGGCGACGATGGCGAAAATCGTCGTCAAGGCGATTGCGCTGGGGCTCATTTGTCCTCGCGGTGGTCGTCGTCGCGGCGTGCTTCCATGCGATAAGCCCCTACCAGACACAAACTGGTCAAAACGGTCCAGGACAGCAGCCATGCCAGATTGAACGGGAGACCGAGGATCATGGGATAAATCCGATCCCAGAGTGGCACCGAGAGACACATGGCGATGAATGGAATCAAGCCGAGCAGCAGAGCGATCGGGGATGGCTTCTTCACCGGCACGGTCAAATCAATGCCCGGTCATCCTGGTTTGACCGGCTTTCGGACGCCGCATGATGAACGGCAGCGGCACCAGGCAAGCGATCACCAGCGACATGACCCAAAAGCTGTTTTCGATGCCCACTGTATTGGCCTGCTGCTGAACGTTCAGATATGCCATGGCCAGCGCCTTGTGAGCAGCGGTGGCGGCATCATAGCCTTGCGCCACGAACGCCGCGGTCAGTCCGTTTAGCATTTGCGTGAAATTCGGGTTCGCAAGATTGGTATGCGCCGCGAAATTCACTTGCTGGGTCTGATTTTGACGCGCTAAAAACGTGGTGAGCAGCGACGTGCCGATGCTTCCTCCCATGTTGCGCGCGAAATTAGACAGGCCCGCCACTTGATTGTTCTTCTCGCGCGGCACCCCGACGTAGTTCAGCGTGCTGATGGGAATAAATATCAACGGCATGAAGATCACTTGGGCCATGCGCAGCAGCACGATGGTTCGAAAGTCGATCTGCAGACTCAGAGTCGTCATGCGGTGCAGCGACCATGCCGTACCAAGAAACCCAACGGCAATCAGAATTCGCGGGTCGATCTTGGTGCCCGTTAACCTTCCCGCTACAGGCATCATCGCCATTAATAGAAATCCGGCCGGTGACAACGCCATCCCGGCCTGCTCGGCCGTGTATCCAAGACTGCTCTGAAGGAACTCGGGCAGTAGGACCGTCGAACCAAACAGCGCCATCCCCAGGGTGAACGAGAAAAACACCGCCGTCCCGAAATTGCGATTCTTCAGCAGACGCACGTCAACGATCGGATTGTCGTGATACCACTCCCACAAAAAGAACGCCACCAGCGCGGGAAGTCCGATGCAGAAGCAAGTCAGAACCAGGCGCGACGCAAACCAGCCGGCCTCCTGCCCTTTGTCGAGCACGAACTGAAATGCCGACACGCCCAGGACGATCAGCGCCAGGCCGATATAGTCGATCCGAATGCCGGACTTTTTCTCCTCTTTCAACCACGGCGGATCTTCCACCAATCGCGACGTGAGAAATAGCGACAAAAGCCCGACCGGCAAATTGATGAAAAAGATCCAATGCCAGTTGAAATTGTCGGTGATCCATCCGCCCAGTGTCGGGCCGACAGCGGGGGCCACAACCACCGCCATGCCGTACAGCGAAAACGCCATCCCACGCTTTTCGATGGAAAATGTGTCTGCCAGGATGGCCTGCTCGGACGGTTGCAACCCGCCGCCGCCGGCTCCTTGCAGGATGCGGCAGACGATCAACATGGGAAGATTTCGAGAGATTCCGCAGAAAAAAGAAGAGACGGTGAAGATCGCGACGCAAGTCATGTAGAAGCGCTTACGGCCCAGCACGGTCGAGAGCCAACCGGAAACTGGCAACACGATGGCGGCGGAAACCAGGTAGCTGGTGAGAACCCAGGTGGCCTCCTCGTACGTCGCGCCCAGCGATCCGCCGATGTGCGGAAGCGAAACGTTGGCGATGGACGAATCCAGCACTTCCATGAAGGTGGCTAGCGTCACCGTCAGGGCGATGATATAGGGGTTGTACGCAGGTTTCCAGGTAGCGCGGCTATCGGCAGGCTGGTCCGCCATGTTTCAGCCTTCCACTCGAACCTTGGGCTCAACCGACATCCCGGGCCGCAACCGCTCGAGCCCGTTCTGATTGGGTTTGAAGCGTAGCCGGACCGGTATGCGCTGCACCACCTTCACGTAGTTGCCAGTCGCATTTTCAGGAGGAAGCACGCTCCCAATCGCACCCGTCCCTCCGCCGAGATCCTCCACGTAGCCTTCGAAATCCTGGTTTAAAGCATCCACGTGAATGCTTGCGGATTGTCCGGGCTTGATCCTCCGGAGCTGTGTCTCTTTGAAATTCGCGGTCACGTACACGTCGCCGATCTGCGCGATAGTGAACAGCAGCTGTCCCGCGGCCACGTGCATGCCGACCTCGGCTGAGCGCTTCAGCACCACGCCACCCACGGGTGCAACCACCTTGGTATAACTCAATTTCAATTCAGCCTGCTCCACCTGTGCTTGGGCGCTCTGTTGATTGGCCTGCTGCGATTGCACGGTGGCTCGGCGGATGGCCACCTGCTGCGTTCCCGTTTGACGGTACTGCACCAGCCGCGTTCGCACCTGGGTGAGTTGCGCTCGTTTTTGATCCACCACGCGCGCCGCCGATTCCACCGAAGCGCGATTGGCCGCGACGTTGGCGGCCTGGGCTGCGGCTGTGGCTGCGACCTGATCGTACTCCTGCTGCGAAACTTCTTCATTCGCGATCAGAATCTTGTAGCGCGACAGATCTGCCTGCGCGCGCGCGCTATTGGCTTCCGCCTCCGCCAGCTTGGCCGCGGCCGCGTCGCGATCCCGTTCAGCGCCGGCGATAGCGGCTTCCGCATTCGCCACGTCGGCCTCCGCGCCCGAGACGTTGGCCGTGGTCTCCACCTCCGCGATGGGAACATTCGGCTGCTGCGCCGTCACCATGCTTCGCGCCTGCGCCAGCTGCGCCCGGGCCTGGTCCAGGCTCACCTGATAGTCGCGAGGATCCAGGTCAACCAGCGGATCGCCTGGTTTTACGATCCGATTCTCATCCACGTAGACTCGTATGATCGAGCCGTCCACGCGCGCACTGATGGCGTTCAGGTGGGCGTCCACCTGCGCATCGTCGGTTGTCTCGAACTGCCGGGATTGCAACCAGAAATAGAGCCCGCCCGCAGCCGCCGCCAGCAGCACCAAAAAGAAGATGACGAAGGCGCGCCGTCGCCCCCGCTTTTTCGTGGGCACGGGCTTGGATTCCAGAACCGGATTGGCCGGTGGCGCGGGCATCGTCTGCTTTTGCTGCACGGTTTCTTCGGTCTTCATGGCTGGCTCGCTTTCAGAAGCCCTGGAATCTCTGTTTCAGCTTCGCCGATCGCACGGGCCAACGCCAGGCGCGCCATTTCGAATGAATAAAGACTCGATACGTATTCGCTCTCGGCGTTCGCCACCTGTTCCTGCGCCTGCACTACTTCGACGGTTGTCGCAACTCCTAGTTGGAACCGGTCGCGCGACTCACGCAGTGTTTCGCCGGCGTATCCGCGATTCTGCTGCGCCAGTTGGACCTGGCCGATCGCGGTCTCCACCTCAATCAGCGCCGTGCGCACTTCCTGCTCCACTTCGCCTTGCTGATCGGCCAGCTCCGCCTTACGTTGCGCCAAGGCTGTTTCGGCTTGCTCGATGTCGGCCTTCACGCGTCCACCGAGCCAGATGGGCACATTCACGGACCCGGACACGTTGAAGACGCCGTGCGCGGAAGCTGGATTGGGGCCCAATACGCCATAGTCGCCATTCAGAGACACAGAGGGCAGGCGCTCAGCGTGGGCTGCGGATACTACACGCTCGGCCGCTTGAATCTGTGCTTGCGCCGCCTTCAGGTCCTGGCGATTGGCGAAGGCCTGCTGAATCGCGGAGGCGGCGTCGGGAATGGTCAATGCTGGAAATCCGAGCGATTCGCTCAAGATCAGGTCGCGATCGAGCGGCAGCCCGATCAATCGAGCCAGACCTATCTTCTCTTTGCGCACCTCAGAGGTCAACGCGTTCAATCTCTGTTGCTGAGTTTCTAGCTCCACCAGCGTGCGCACCACATCGATTTTAGCGTTGGTTCCCGCCGTCCTTCGCACCTCGGCTTGGTGATTCACCGCGCGGGCGTTCTCCACCTGGGCGCGCTGCGATTCCACACTGGCCGCCGTGGCGAGCAACTGAAGATAGCTGCCGGCCACAGCCAGAACCACCAATTCGCGGGCATCCCTGGCCGACAGGAGCGCCGCTCGTTCAATGTCCTTCGATGCCTGCCAGTTGCGCCGCTGAACGGCGTCCCAAACCGGGAAATTGAAATTTCCTTGCGCTTGCGAATAGCTGAACGGGCCGACCACCGAAGGGATCGAGAAATTGATTCCCGGCGGCAAATTGAACTTGAATCCATAGGCCGCCAGATTGATCTGCGTCACGGTCTCGGAGGCGTTGGCTGAAATATTGGGGAGCAGATAGCTCAATTGCTGAGCGCGTTGGGCACCGGCCATGCGGGCGGAGTAGTTGGCCGTAACGGCCCCCAGATTGGTCTGCAACCCGCGTCGGACCGCTTCACCGAGCGTCAGGGTAATCACGCCGAGCGGCACGTTTTCGCCCGGAATGCTGCCCCGAAAGCTGCCGCCGATCTGAGTGGAACTGGTGACGGTTTCCGCGCCGCTGGAGGTCGCCATTTGCTGGACCGACACTTCACCCGACGCTTCCCGTCCCGACAGAGGCAGGGGAGCTGGGCGGCTGGAACCCATCGGTGCAGCCGCGCCGGGCAGCTGAGCGAACGCTGGGGTCGAAAGGCCCCAAAGCAATAGCCCGATACCTCGGCAGGCATTCCTTCTCACATCCAGAATTTAGCACAAATACATACGCGAATGTATATAATGATAAGAACGGATGGCAGGTCACGCGCTAGCCCGGGTCCCGGAGCCGACGAACAAGCTCGCAGCCGCTCCAACGCCCCGCAACAAACATCAGCAGCGAACCGATGCGACGCGCAAGGCATTGCTTCAAGCGGCCCGCCGCATTTTTGCGCGCGATGGTTTCGAAGCGGCACGGCTCGAAGAAATCTCCGCTTCCACCGGCCATACGCGCGGCGCCTTCTATGCTCACTTTGAGAATAAAGAGGACCTGTTCTTTGCCTTGCTGGAGCAGGAATCCAGCCAGCGGTTGGACGAATTGCGCGCCGTGATCGAACACGCGCCTACGCCGCAAGGACGCCTGGATGCTCTTCGCGAATTCTACGTCGGCCGTGCCTGGGATCCGCACTGGGTAATGTTGATGCTGGAATTCAAGCTGTTCGCCGTGCGGCATCCGCACTTGCGTGCCCGCCTGGCCCGGACCCATCGCCGAATTCGCGCATCCTTGAACCTGGCCGCCATCGACCAGCTCATGCCGCGCGGAATCAAAGGCAGCGGCAAGGCGCAGGAATCCAGGAAGGTGGCGCTGGAAGCTCTGCTGAACGGCCTGGTGCTGGAGCGCGCCTACGATCCGCGAAGGATCTCCAAAACGCGCCTGGCCGCGGTTCTGCGCCAGTTGTTCGACGCAGTGCTGATTTCGTAGAGTGAACAGCGGGGTTAATTCAGCTCTTTAAACGGGTTGAAAACCCTGAGCCCCGGGCGTCTGAAGTGGCGATCATTCCCGGTAGCAATCACCAGCCCATGCCGGCGAGCGGTTGCCGCGATGTAACCGTCTTCGACGGGCATGCGATGCCCGATTTGATCCAGCATACGCTCCTGATCGGCCCACACCTGCGCAATTGAGACGTTGAAGCCGTGCACCCGTCCCTCCAGCGCGTTCAGCAGGCGGGTTAGCCAAGCTTGCAGAATCTGGCGCTGCCGGCCGTCCTTGGTCCGTACCCAGTAGGCCAGTTGTGCGATCACAACTGCGCTGGTATAGCAGTGGTCCTGTTCCTTTTCGAGCCAGGCGATGACTCGCGGCTCGCCGTGGCGCTTTGCGGGTTGGCAGATCACGTCTGTATCCAGCAGCCATTTCATAATTTTCGGCGACGGGCGGGCGCTCGCCGGCGCCGCGGCACATCATCGGGGCTGACAGGACACGCTTTTAGGACCTCCAGCCAGTTTTCCTTCGCTGGGAGGCGGCGGAACACAATCGCATCTTCTTCCGCATCGAAACGAGCCTCGAAATTCTCGCCGGGAGAAGCGGGAGCGAGGGCCGCCGGAACGGTTAGACGCCGTTTAGAATCGAGCGTGACGATCATAGTGGGATTATCCCACAACACCGTCGCCAGCGGCATTCGGGGAAAATCGGAAATCGGCGGCGTAGGCGGCTTCGTCTCCAGCCGCCAGTGTCGTAACCTAGAACCTTAGACCCTATGCCCGAATCTCCCATCACTCCGCGCGGCCAAGATTTCGCCGCGTGGTATCAAGACGTGGTTTTACAAGGCGACATGGCCGAGCCGGCCGAAATCGTCAAAGGCTGCATGGTGATCAAGCCCAATGGCTATGCCATCTGGGAACTGCTGCAGCGCGAGCTCGACAATCGCTTCAAGGCCACCGGACACCAGAACGTTTATTTCCCTCTGCTGATCCCGCAGAGTTTCATGCAAAAAGAAGCCGAGCACGTGGAAGGTTTCTCGCCCGAGCTCGCCGTGGTCACCATCGCCGGCGGCAAGGAACTGGAAGAGCCCTACGTCATCCGCCCGACTTCAGAGACCATCATCGGCCACTTCTTCGCCAAGTGGATTCAGAGCTATCGCGACCTGCCCATGCTGGTCAACCAATGGGCCAACATCATCCGCTGGGAGCTGCGCACGCGCATGTTCCTGCGCACCACCGAGTTTTTATGGCAGGAGGGCCACACCGCACACGCCAGCCACGCGGAAGCGGAGCAAGAGGTGCTGCGGATGTTGGACGTCTATGCCGAGGTGGCCGAAGACGTCATGGCCATGCCGGTGATCAAGGGCGCGAAAACGGCCGGCGAAAAGTTTGCTGGCGCGCTCCGCACTTTCGCCATCGAAGCCATGATGCAGAACGGATTCGCGCTTCAGTCGGGAACCAGCCACGACCTCGGCCAGAATTTCGGCCGCGCCTTCGACGTGAAGTTTCAATCCAGCGAAGGTCAGCTCGATTATGTCTGGCAAACCAGCTGGGGCGTCAGCACGCGCCTGATCGGTGGACTCATTATGAGCCATTCCGACGACAAGGGTCTGGTGCTACCGCCCAAGCTCGCGCCCGTCAAGACCGTGCTGGTTCCGATTTACCGCAAGGACCAGGAGAAGGCCAGCGTGCTGGAGGCGGCGGACAAAATTGCGAAAGACGTCGGCGCGCGCGTGGACGCTCGCGAAGGTCAATCGCCCGGCGCCAAGTTTTTCCATTGGGAGCGGCGCGGCGTGCCGGTGGTGCTCGAGCTGGGCCCACGCGACCTGGCTTCCAACAACGTAGTGCTCAAGCGGCGTGACACCGGCACCAAGGAGGTGGCGCCTCAGGCCGGTCTTGCGGACCGCATCACCAGCACTCTGGAGCAAATGCAGAAAGATCTCTATGCCGCGGCCAAAAAGCGGCTGAATGAGAACACCGTCATGGCCAACTCGATCGAAGACGTTGAGGCCATCTTGAAAGACGTAACGGCCGAAAAGGGCGGCGGCAAGTTTGTAATGGCGCACCTCAAGGACGACCCGGTGTGCGACGCGCGCATCAAAGAGTTCAAAGCCACCGTGCGATGCATTCCGCTGGTGGATGAGTGGGACGGGGCGGGGAAGTGCATTATCACCGGCGAGCCCGTGGATCGCCGCGTCGTGATCGCCAAGGCATACTGAGCAGTGTCATGAAGTACGGGTTGTTGGCGTTCGCGGTTGCCGCCATCCTGCAATCAGCCTGCGGGACGGTAGGCGACCGGTTGACCTTCCGCGTGAAGACCGCCGACGTCCAGCACAAAGCCAACACCTTGCTGAAAAGCAAGCAGCCTGACGAATACGTAGAGATCACTCTACCCGGCCAGCTGCTGAATCCCGCGACGCCGGTGAACATGATCTCGCGCAGCCACGCGGACTGGAGCACAACGGAGCACGCCGCCACGTCCATCCTTTCGGCAAACGCTGCCGGCGACACCGCCTGGATGGTCGACAATTACGTGCCCTCCGAACGCGAAAGCGCCAGTAGAAGACTCTCCGAGCCCAACGTTCTCCAGAGCACGCAGAACTACTACCAGAACTTGGGAAAAGTTTCAATGACCGGTTGGACCGAGCTGCGCGGGTACACTCTGGTATTTATCCGAGGCGTGGACGAAGACGGCGACGCGACCGTCCTGGTGTTAACGCTGTCGAAAACTCCGGACGGATGGAAACAGACCGACGCTTTAGCCCACGACGACACCTTCGAAATCGTTTGGACCGCTCTCCACACCGGAGGGGTACGTTGACAGCGTGCCCGCATATGCGAGAGTCTCTATATTTAAAGAACAAGGAGGTTCTTGGATGCCACGTGGACGTCAAACGACGAATATTTTCGCAAGGAGCGGGATCGGGTTGGGCGTAGTTGTCGGCGGCCTTTTGCTAGCCGCCACTTCCGGCGGACCGCCGGATATGACTACTCCGACCAACGACGCTCCCAATCCGTATCAAACAATCCCGAATTTCGTAAAGCTGCCCGAAGGGCGAAAAATGGGCTCGACCAGCGCGGTCGACATCGACCGCGACGGCAAAACGATCTGGGTGGCCGAGCGTTGCGGCTCCAACAGTTGTCTGGACCGCGAGACCGGCCAGATCAAAAACATCGACACCATCCTGCACGTTGATTCCGACGGCAACATCCTCAAGATGTTCGGCGGGGGCATGCTGATTTTCCCGCACGGCATTTATGTCGATGCTCAGGATAATATTTGGGTGACCGACGGCCAGGACAATGCGCCGGCGCCGGAAGGCGGGCGCGGACGTGGGGCAGGCCGCGGCTCGATAAAGCCAGGCTCTATGGATCCCACTCCTGGAGCCACCAAAGGCCATCAGGTATTCAAGTTCAGCAAGGACGGAAAGCTGCTGATGACCATTGGGAAGCCTGGCGGCGCTGCCGTGCCGGAATGCTGCTATCAACCCAACGACGTGATCGTCGCCAAGAACGGTGACATTTTCGTCTCCGAGGGTCACGGCACTGGCAAGGACGTTATTTTCAAGTTTGACAAGAACGGCAAATTGATCAAGGAGTGGGGCAAGTATGGAACCGGCCCCGGCGAGTTCGATCAGCCCCACGCGCTGGCGTTCGATTCCAAGGGCCGCCTGTACGTGGGCGACCGCAATAACA
>Ga0335083_10003493_pt1 | contig 20356 bp, 18 predicted proteins | sample Lox_Sample_42_FD_206716 | JGI IMG/M metagenome (GOLD analysis project Ga0335083, IMG submission 206716) | Soil microbial communities from Loxahatchee National Wildlife Refuge, Florida, United States - Lox_Sample_4.2 | ecosystem: Environmental > Terrestrial > Soil > Wetlands | place: USA...
CTCAACCGACGCATCTACGTCGCCGGTCTCAACCACCAGCGTGTCTCCTTCCCAGCGACCGGTGGAATACCCCGCCAACTGAGGGAAATAGGTGTCGGGCTTGGGCCGACCGTCCACGGCAATGCGCCGCATGACCCTCGCTCCGCTCTCTGTCACCATGAGCACCAGACCTTTGGTGAAGGTTATTTCCAGCAGCTCAGGATCTCCCATGATGTTGGGCATCCCACCTTGCGCGCAAAGGACTTTGGGCAGCGGTTCGTTCTGCGGGTTGCGGCGAGCGCGGGCCCTGGCTTCGGGTGTCAATGGTGGCTTCAGCATGCCCGCCGACGCAGAACGCATGGACGGCCCATCCATCTCCCATACACCGGCGATATGCGGCCAGCTGTCTATCTCGGCGTAATTGGCCCCGGTCGAAGCGATCGTCGGCGATCGCACGACCCCCTCCGCAACGTCTGTCGCCGCGCCAGCCGCCGCCAGACAAAGTCCGGCCACTCCAAGTCCCGTCAGTCGGCTCCATCGCGCCCGTCTCACGGCGTGCCCGGCTTCGGCGGCGCATCCGCCGGCGGAGAAGCGCCGCCGCCGCGCTTACCCACGATGGTGCCATCGGCTTTCGCCGCACTGACCAGGCTGCCCCCCGGCATCCCCGACTTCAATGGATGAATGGTGATCTTCGCTCGATCGCCGCGCACGAAGCTGTCAGGGCGCCAGCCTTCACGACTCAGGACATTGGGGGGCGTGGACTCCACGCCCCAGTCGGTGGTTTTCCCGTTGCTGTCCGCCACGGTGAGCCAGATCCACACGTGCGGGTTCGCCCACTCGATGGCCTTGATGGTGCCGTCAAGTTCCACCGTCCGGCTCTGATCGAAGGTGGCGAATGAATGATGGGCGGCAGCGTCGGCCGAAGCCAGCAGCGCTGCAAGCATGATGCTCGTCCAACTACCGAGCCTCACTGGCGCCTCCTGCTCTCCGGCGCCCTCCGGATCATGGGGCCGATCCGGAGGACGATGCGGCGGGCGCGGGGGCGGCACCAGGCCGGGGCGCCATGATCGGCTCTCCGGTCGCCGAGGTCACACTCAACAGACTACCTGCGTGGGTGCCATCCTTGCGGGGATGGGCGGTGACGATGACTTTGTCCCCCACCTTGAACGAATCCTTCGACACACCCTGATTGCGCAGCATCAGCGGCGGCGCGCCTTCGAAGCCCCACTTCTCGACCTGCCCGTCGCCGGTCATGACGTCCAGATCCAGCCAGCAATGGGGATTGACCCACTGGAAATTCACGACCGTGCCGTGAACCGTGATGGACTTGTCGCTGTCGAAGACGGCAAAGGAGTGATGCGCAAAAGCCGTGGCGCTACACAGCCACAGAACGCACCCGATAGCGCAGGACCTGTTCATCCCATCCACTCTCCTGTTGCCGTCTCCTGTTGCCGCACGGTCCCGCTCAGAATCGGGCGTTGAACGACACACCGTAGGTACGCGGATCACCGGGGGTGACGGTGTCACCTGTGGTGAAGTTGCCGCGACCGGCAACCGCGGCTTTGTACACCCGATCGGTCAGGTTGCGCACATAGAGCGATGCGCCGTACACGTTGTTGGGTGAATTCCAGTTCAACCCGGCATTGAGCAACGTGTAAGAAGCCTGCCAGTCATACGGCAATCCGCCGGGAATCTGCACGTTGGGGGAAGCCGTCGTGAGTTCCGTGAGGTATTGGCCGGCCGTATAACGCGCTTCCACGCGCGGCACGAGCCTCGAGCCGTTGCCCAGCAGGAAATTGTGGTCGTAGGTCAGCGCCGCCGTACGCGGCGCGATGCCCGGCAGGCGCGACAGACCCAGCGCAGTCTGGGTCGAGATGGTCGTGCCCGGCAGGTTGGGATAGCTCGTGATGGTGGCATTGAGGATGCCGCCGCTGAGCGTGACGCGATCTTCGCTGGTCGGCTTGCAGAGTTCCGCGCCGATCATGCGCACCGGCACCGCCGCGACCACAAACTGCGGCGCGCCGCCGGGCCCCTGGCCGGTCGAAACGGCCTGCTGGTAACCCTGGTAGTTGTAGTAGAAGACATCGCCATTGAGCTGCAGATGGTCGCTGAACAGGCGGTTCTTGCTGCCGAGTTCATACGAAGTCAGTCGCTCCTGACTGAAAGGCAGCTTGACGAACGTGACCGTGCCGGTAGTGGGGTCGATGCTGTGTGGCGAGATCTGTGCATCACCCGGCAGGAAGCCGGTGGAGGTCATGACGTACACCAGGTTGGAAGCTGTCAGGTCGTACTCGAGGCGGGCCTTGTAGGTGTAATTGCTGAAATCGCTGGAACTCGCGAACGGCGTGTACACGCAGGGCAGCGCGGATCCGGACGCGCCCGCCACCAGGTTGCTGCAGGTTCCCAGCGCGTTGCCGAAGGTGTTGAAGTTGACGTTGAACACGTAGAACGCGGTCTTGTCCAGCTGAGTCTTGTCATATCGCACACCGCCGGTCAGCCGCAGCGCATCGGTGAAGGCAAAGGTTTCCTCCGTGAAGACACCGTAGTCCTTGGTCGTCCCCCGGCCACCGCTCGAGAACAACTCCGCACCGACCACACCGGGCCCGGTATCTGCCGGGCTGCCTGGACCCATCTGGGCAGCGGTCAGCACGTCGGACTCATTCGACGAGTTGTACATGTTGGCGTAATAGCTCATCCCGACGATCCAGGTCAGACGCGCGTCAGGCCTGGACGCCAGCCGCAGCTCCTGTGTGTTGAAGCGATCCAGCGGCGTGCCGCCGTATCCCTTGAGGATGTTGAACGGCGGACCGAAAGTGCCGGTGTAGCCGTACTGCTGGTAGAAATTGTGGGTGGCGCCGACGTAAGTCAGGTTGGCAGGGCCAAAGTCGTAGCTGGCGTTCACACCGAGCTGGTAGTACTCCCCGGCGTTGGGTGTGCTGGGCGCAGTCACCGATGCGTAGCTGATGGTATTGGGCGCCGACAAAGTCGGGTTCACGCCGCCCGTGGTGTTCTGGATTCGCGCTGTGGAGCCGCTTACCACGATCCGCAATGCGTCCGATGGTTGGTACAACGCCTTGAGCCGGGCTTCCTTGGTGTCGAGGAACACGCCGGGCACGTTCCACCCAAAGCCGTGGCGTTCGGTTTCATGGCCGACCAGCCGGACCGCAAAGGTGTCGCCGGCTGGCAGGTTGAGCGCAACGGTCGCGTTGCGAAGATCGGCGGTGCCGTATTCACCGTAGAGATCGGTGCCGAACTTTCCCAGCACCGGATCGTTGGTATGGAAGGCCACCACGCCACCCGTGGCACTGCGGCCATACAGGGTGCCCTGTGGGCCGCGCAACACTTCCACCCGATTGAGATCGTAGTCGCCGCCAATGCCCTGGTAGACATCGTCGACGTAGGTTGCCGTGGCGGACGGGCCGGGGCTGCCACCGGTCTGCTGCGTGCTCTGCACGCCGCGGATCGTGATGTTGCCGTTGGGGTTGTCGGCACCCCGGGAGGCCTGGAAGGTGACGTTCGGGACATCCTCCAGAATCTGTGCGGTCGAGATGCGGCCCTGTTCGGCCAGCTCCTTGCCCTGCTTGACATCGATGGAAGCCGCCACCTTCTGCAGGTCCTGCGAGCGCCGCTCGGCAGTGACGACTATTTCCTCGAGCGCCGGGCTCCCAGCGTTGTCCTCGGCCGACAGAGCAGGCTCCACTGCACTCCCAGCCGCGAACAGCAACGCCACGCCGAGGAACGATCCGAAGGCGCGCTCTTGGAGCGTGCGCGATTGGCTGCAACCCATGATTCTTCCCCCTTACAAAAGTCCAATGACATCACTCAAAGCGCGCGGGTAACACCCTGGAATGGCCCACTGGCAACCTGTCCCGCTTTATTCTGCCTGTGCAGAATATACGCACCCGCAGCCTGGATCAAGCTGTACCGTGTATCGGTACAGATGATCCGCCTTCATGCCGTATCAGCTCGTCGTGCGGGCCATGACGGTCTCCCGCAGGACGGCATTGACCCGGGGTTTCAGTCGATCGCCGGCCGCATTGCGGGGCGGGAACCGTCACGTCGGGCGGTCGACGCCAGTGAAAATGGTCTCTTTCCCATGCTGAGTGCCCGCGGCGATCCTCGCGTCGCCAGACCAAACATTGCACTGCCGCGGCCGCCGCAGCGCAGAATCTGCGGATATCGAGCAGCGCGTTCGCCGCCAACGGGCAACAAGTTCGGGGTAACTTTCATGTAACGCCCGTATCTGCGCCGGGTCTTGGGTGGTCATTGAATATCGAGTGATTGGATACTGCGACACCCCATGCGCGCCATTGCGGCGCCCATCATGTGGCGCGGAGCTTCATATCAGGTGTATCGGCCGGCGGACATGGTTGCCGGGTAAAGCCGGTTGCGGCGACCACCGCATGGCTCTAGGATGATATGCGTTCATGCAATCCATTCGTTATCCGCAATCTTCCGAAGGGAGCGATCAATCCGTGCACACAACTTCCAAATTCCTGCTCGGAACTACCTGCCTGGTGCTGATGGGCGTCGCGTCGGCCGCCGAGGTCGATGTCCAGGACATGCTGAAACAGGGAGTGCAAGTCGGTCCGGTGACGCCTTACGGTGAACTCAAAGGCGAAGCTGCAGCCAAGAAAATCATGTTCGAATTTGTTTTCATGAACATGATTGAACGCAAACCCGCCGAGGCGTTCGAAAAATACGTCAGCAAGGGTTACTGCAATCACAGCCACTTGAGCACCAAGGGCGTGAAGTCCTGTGCCGACTACGAAGCAACCAAAGCCCGCTGGGTAAATAACTGGTCCAAACCGGCGCAACCGGGCGAAAAAGTGGAATTTCCGCAATACGCCACCGTGAATGGTGAAATGGTCACCATGTATGGCGCGGGTGTCGACATCTTTCGCGTGCATGACGGCAAGATCACCGACCACTGGGACGCGTCACCGCCGGCGGAGGTCGACGTCAAGGCTCATTCCCCGGAGGCCACAGCCAAGATGAACAAGGTAATTCAAGACGCCATTGCCAGCGGCACGGCCGTTGACAAGTAGCGTTCCAGTCGCCGGGTGGAGGATTCCCATGATTTCAAAGCCGTCTGTGGGTGGAACGTTGCTGGGGTTGTGGCTCGCTGTCGGAGCCGTCGCTGCCCCAGCCACCGATGCGCCGGCGCCTGCCGCAGGCCCGCCCACCGGGGGCAGGAGCCCCTTCGGCGCCTCAGGAGCGCTGCCGCCCGATGCCCCGAAGCCGTCTGCGGATCCCCATGACTTGCGAGGTCTGTATTACATGCATATGGCGGGGCCGCTGCTGCCGGGCATCGACAAGAAGAACCCACCGCTGACACCGGCCGGGCTCGCGGTGTTTCGTCAGCGCCTTGCCAATCATGATGCGGGTCTCGTACCCGACGATCCGCAGGTGCAGTGTCGTCCGATGAACGCGGCGAGGATGTATGGAACAGGCTTTCCGCAGGTCCAAATCATCCAAAGCGCCAACGAGATCGTGATTCTCCTGATGGAAGATCACATCACCCGACGGATCGCACTGAACGGCCAGCATCCGGCCCATCTGGCTCCCACGTATCTGGGTGATTCCATTGGGCATTGGGAAGGCGACACGCTGGTGGTGGACACGATCGGTTTTCGCGACGACAGCTGGCTCGACGAAACCGGCACCCCGGGCGATCACAACGAACATTTGATTGAGCGTTTTCGTAAAGTTGACGGTGGCTCGAAACTGGAAGACCAAGTCACGATCGAGGATCCCGGCGTGTTTTCTCAGCCGCTGTCGTTTACGGTGCCCTTCACCTGGCGACCGGACGCGACCTGGGACGAGATCATCTGCGAAGAAGGCAATCGCGACGCGGTCGACGGCTCACCGAGCGGTGCGGGTGCGAAACCATGATGCCTTCAGTCTTTGAGTCGCGGATCGGCATTCGTTGCTTGACGCTGCTGTTCCTGATGCCGGGACCAGCCTTCGCCCGGCATCCTGACTTCACAGGGGTGTGGCAGGCCACGCCCAAATCGGCGCCATTGCTGCCGACTTCGGGCCCCATCCCTTTTGACGATCGGGGCGCCGCGCTCTACAACGCCATTCAGGCCAGGACCAAGGTGGGTGATCGTTCGTGGGACACCCTCAATCAGTGCATCCCGCCTGGCACCCCTCGCGCAATGGCGCAACCCTACCCCTTTGAAATAATACAGGAGCCCACCAGGGTCTCCTTGCTGTTTCAGCTGCAGCGTCTCGACCGGTCGATTTCACTGACGGGGCATTCCAACATGAGCAGCGATCCCACTTTTATGGGCGACTCACTGGGTCACTGGGAGGGCAACACCCTGGTCATCGAGAGCGCCAATTTCAAAACCACCCCGGACACTTTCCTGAACGACTCGGGCGCGCCCCACAGCGATCAGCTCAAAGTGACGGAGCGATGGTCTTCGGTGAATCCGGATACCCTCAAGGATGAGATCAAGATCGAGGATCCAAAATTCCTCACGCGCCCCTGGCACACGGTCCTGGTGTTGAGGCGACTGAAGCATGTCGCCATCGCCGAAGACGTCTGCGTAGACCGTGTCAGGGCAAAGCATTGATTGACCACCGGACTCCATGGCCGGCGTCGCCCGCATCAACCCGATCTCGGCCGCCGCGCAAGGTTGGCGCGGCGTTCGGCATCCTGGCACTGCATCGCGATCACGTGTGCTGCTTGAACGACACGCCGTGCGAGCTGCGGGAGTGTTCCGGCACGTCGCCACTTGATGCCGAGCGAGCGGCGACTCGCGCCGCGCAACGGTACGGCCTTCATTCGCCAGAAATTATGTGAGGACGCCTGCAATCGCGTGACCAAGGTGACGCGATTTGTCAGCGTGACGATCGACTCCACCAGTTGCAGACTGTTGGTGACGACGCTGTCGGTCGGCCATGGCAGACCTGCCGTCATGAACATGGCTTCCACCTGGCGACGGTAGGCGCTGCCTGGCCCCGGCAGCACCCACGGATAGTCCGCGAGCTCATGAAGAGCGATCGAGTTTCGCTTCGCGACGGGATTCCTGGGACCTACGCCGACGCAGAACGAATCGTCGAAGAGAATCTCTTCGAGCAGGTCGGAAGGCAGCGCGGACCCGGAAGCGGGTCCGAGCACCAGATCCAGATCTCCTGCTCGCAGCGCCGGAACGAGCTGGTCGTCGAGGCCCTCGAGCACCGCGATCTGCACGGCGTCATTCTCTTTCAGAACGGCTGCCATCAAATCCGGCATGAACTTCAGTGACATCGAAGGAGTCGCGCCGATCCGCAACGGGCCCGTTACGCCGAGCCGCTTGAGCCGTAGCGTCTCCGCGGTTTGCCCGAGGAGCGCTTCGACCGTCCGGGCACTGTGCAACAGGATCCGGCCGTATTCATTCACCTCCGACCCGCGGCGCGTGCGCTCCAGAACCTTGAAACCCAGTCGACGCTCCAGTTGCGCGATGCTGTTCGACAGCGTGGGCTGCGAGAGACCCAACGCGGCTGCCGCCTTGTTGAACGAGCCATGGGAGGCAACGGCGAGAAGATTGGCCAGATGTCGGGGATCGATCTTCATCCTGTCCGTCCGTAGCTGGTTATAAGCATTATTTGGTATCAGCGGCATAGTCAACCACACTCGTGGCTTTGCCGCTCCGCGGAAACAACTGAAAAATAACTGAACTCGCTCAGTATTGCGCACTGTTATCAGTTTTCTTTTGTATGTATGGAAAACATATGGGATTCCATCGTGCTGGCACGCGCAGCTACCATTGCGGCACCAGTCGGAGGTCAAATGGGCTCTCTTGCCGCCGCTCCCGTGCACGGTTGCCGTCCTGCTCGCCGAGACGCCGGGACAACCTGGCTCCGGTGCTGGCGCCCACGGCGCGAGATGTAATGGTCGCGACGGATAGCTACGACGTGGTCGTCGTCGGGTGTGGACCCGTCGGCGCATTCGCCGCCATCGTCCTGGCGCAGGCTGGCTTGCGCACCCTGATCCTCGACGCCGGATTCGAGCCCCATCCGCTGCCGCGCGCAGTGCACCTCGACCATGAGATCATGCGCCTGCTGCAGAGCGTCGGCGTGGTCGGACGCGTCGCCGCGGATATGCGCGAGACCGAGGGTCACCTGCACATCGGCGCCGACGGCGGTGTGATCCGCTACCTGGGCACCGTCGGACAGACCCGTCCGTACGGCTGGGCCAATGATTACTTCTTCTACCAGCCGGATTTCGAAAACCACCTGCGCGTGGCACTGGCTGCGGAACCGAATGTCACGCTGCGGCTCGCGACGAGCTTCGAGAGCCTGACCCAGGATCGTGCCGGTGTCACGCTGTCGCTCGCGACCCGCGAGGGTCCCGATACGGTCCGCTCCCGCTGGGTCATCGGTTGCGATGGCGCACGGAGCGCGGTCCGGCGTCAGCTGGGCGTCGAGCTGGACGATCTCGATTTCGAAGAGCCTTGGCTCGTGGTCGACGCGGAAGTGAATGAGCCGCTGCACTTCCCACCGTTCGCGGGTGTTCCGCATGGCGCCGATCTGCAGCGCCTTTCAGTCATGATCTGCGATCCGGCGCGTCCTGCGACGATCGTTCCGGGTCGCGGCATGCATCGGCGTTGGGAATTCATGCTGCTGCCGGGCGAGTCGGAGGAGGAAATGACGCACCCGGAACGCGTGCAACAACTGATCCAGCCGTGGCTCGAAGGAATTGCATACCGGCTCTTGCGTGCAACAACTTATCGCTTCCATGGACTCGTGGCGCGGCAGTGGCGAAGCGAGCGCGTATTCCTGGCGGGAGATGCGGCGCACCAGACGCCGCCATTCTTCGGGCAGGGTATGTGCCATGGATTTCGCGATGTTGCCAACCTCGCATGGAAACTGGCGCTGGTCGTGTCCGGCCGCGCCAACGACAGGTTGCTCGACACCTATCAGCAGGAACGCGACCCTCACGTGCGCGCGATCATCGCGGCTGCGATCGATGCCGGTCGCTACATCTGCGTGCTCGATCCGCGGGAGGCCGCCGCGCGCGACGCGGCGATGCGATCACGTTGGGTGGGCAGGAGTTCCGGCACCGCGGCCGACCTGATTCCGGCGCTTGCCGCGGGAGCGGTGAGCCCCGGCGCGGGTGAGCGCTTCGTTCAGCCCTGGATTGCAACGGAGCAGGGCCGCATGTTGTTCGACGATGTCACCGGCACCGGCTGGCGGTTGCTGATTCGCGACTCGAGTCTGCTGGCTCAGGCCCGCACCGCGATCAGCAGGCATGTTCCTGAACTGGGGCTGTCGGTCATCGATGCGTCGGCGCTCGCGGACGACGGCGCGTTGGCAACCTGGCTTGGGCAACGCCACGCCTGCGCTGCGATCATCCGTCCGGATTTCTACGTGTTCGGCCTGTGCGTGGACGCCGGGAACCTGGAGATGCCGTTGAAGTATTTGGGCGATCGGCTGTTCCTGAACCTGACTGACCGCGGGAGTCATCCATGAAGTTGCGCAGTATCGAACTCGTCCTGCCGAACGCCGATCGGGCGGCCGCATTCCTGCTCGACATCTGGGGTCTTGCTTCCGGCGGCGTGCGCGGCAACGTCCACTACTTGCGCGGTGCGGGCCGCTTTCCGTACCTGGTGGCGCTGCAGGAAGGTCCGGAGCAATTCGTACGCAGCGTCACCTTCGTGTGTTCGGAGCAGGAACTCCAGGCCTTGCGGATGCGCGTGGCCGCGAGCGGGTTGCCTGCGACGCCGGTCGAATCCACTGATCCGGGCGAAGGCAGCGGCCTGATCGTCGAATTGCCCGAGGGTGAACTGTTCCGCTTTCTCGCGAACAGCGCTGAAGTGGATCCGCTCGACGGTCGCGACCTTCCGGTGCAGCTCACGCATGTCGTGATCAACTCGCGGGACGCCGAGGCGACGGCGACGATCACGGAGCGCGTGCTCGACTTCAGGGTTTCGGACAGGACCAAGGGCATGGTCTTCGTTCGTTGCAGCCCATCGCACCACAGTACGGCGTTCGCCCGCGCCGGGTTCAGTTCACTGAATCACATCGCGTTCGAGATGAGCGACCTGGACGCCGTCATGCGTGGCATCGGACGGATGCGAGACAGCGGCTTTGAACCTGCATGGGGTCCCGGCCGCCACGGACCTGGGGCGAATGTGTTCGCCTACTATGTCAGCCCGTTCGGCGCCGTCGTGGAATTCTCCACGGCCGTCGACATCATCGGCGACGACTACCGCGTGGGTCGACCGGAAGACTGGACCTGGCCTCCGGGACGCATCGATCGGTGGGGCATCTCTGACAAGGACGTTGCCGCGCTGGATCCTGCCGAGCACTCCTTTCTTTTCAGACGAACGTGGACGCCTGCACCGCTTGCAGGCAAGCACTCCGGGAAAAACCGATGAAGTACGCAAGCTTTCTCCGCCCCGATGGATCCGAAGCCTATGGCCGCGTCGAGCAGGAGCGGATCGTCGATCTGACCGGCACCGACTCTCCAGGCGCGTCGCGATCCACGCCGCCCGATCTGCGGACCGCGATCGCTTCAGGCGTTCTCGCCGGATTGAAATCGGATCGCGAATATTCTTTCGGGCAGATTCAGCTGCTGCCGGTGATTCCGCAGCCCGGCAAGATCGTGTGTGTCGGGCTGAACTACGAGACACATCGCAAGGAGACTGGCCGTGCCGAAGCGGAGCATCCCGCGATCTTCACGCGCTTCGCCGATACGCTCGTCGCACACGGTCAGCCGATCGTGCGTCCGCTCGTTTCGGAGCAACTCGACTACGAAGGGGAACTCGCGATCGTCATCGGGCGCCCGGGACGGTCGATCGCGCGCAGCCGCGCATTCGAACACATCGCCGGTTTCAGCTGTTTCAACGACGGGTCGATTCGTGACTGGCAGCGCCACAACATCCAGTTCACGCCCGGCAAGAACTTTCCAGGCACAGGTGCCTTCGGCCCGTGCCTCGTCACGCCGGACGAAATCGGCGAACTGTCGTCAATACACGTCATCACGCGCCTCAACGGGCAGGTTGTCCAGGACCAGCCCATCGGCGAGATGATCTGGCCAATCGATGAGCTGATCGCCTACGTTTCGCAGTTCACGCCGTTGGCGCCTGGCGACGTGATCGCAACGGGCACTCCCGGTGGCGTCGGATCGAAACGCACGCCGCCGCTGTGGATGAAGTCGGGCGATCGGGTCGAAGTCGACATCGGGATCATCGGGAAGCTCGTGAACCCGATCGTCGACGAAACTCCGGTCGCGGAGATTTAGCGCGTCTCTATTCGGTTCGGGCCGCCGGCGTTGCGGCCGGCGTTGCCGCCGGCGCGGCGTTGGAACCGATGAACCACCATTCCGCGATCTTGCCGTCCTTGACGCGGATGATATTGCCGTTGATGCGCCCAAGCTGCTGCCTGGGGTCGTACTGACCACTCTTGATTTCCTGCGAGCCGGCAATAAGCACCAGATCGCCGTCGGCGATGATGAACAGATGCGGATTGCTGCGGCCTTTGGGAGGAATGCGGTCCGGATGTTCGGCGGCACGAGCCCTCAGCCAATTGACCAACGCCTGCGCGCCGACCGCCGGTTCGCTCGGATCGTGATTGCGAAAGTCCGGCGCCATGTACTGCGCCCAGTTGTCCTGATTCTGGTTGGACCAGAAGTCCTGCAACCACGCCAGCACCAGCCGCTTGTTGGCAGCCTCCTGTGCGGTGCCGGTATGTCCTGAGTCGTAAATGACGGTCGTGCCGTCGTAGACCTTGGGTCGCGTACTGTTCTTCGTGATATCGATCTTGTCGGCACCTTCCTGTTTCACGTCGCTGGCAAGCTTGGGGACGTCGCTGCCGCCACCGGTGAACCACCATTCGGCGATCTTGCCGTCCTTGACACGCACAAAGTTGCCCGCGACGCTGAGTCCGGGATCGTTTTTGGGGTGGGTGACGTCGAAGCCCATCGGCGCGTGGGCGATAAAGACCAGGTCCCCCTCGCCGATGGCAAACATCTGCGGCTGGACGTGCGCGGCCGTGTCGGCTCGCGGTCCGCGCGACTGATGCAGCCAATCCACCAGCGCCTGGGCTCCCACCAGCGGCTCGCGCGGATCGTGATTCAGGAAATCCGGCGCCATCCACCTGGCCCAGTCTTGGTCATTGCCCTTGTCCCAGAATTCCCGCCACCATTCCAGGACGAGCCGCTTGTTCGCCAGCTCCTTCGCCTGGTCAGGTGTACCGGTCGGCACATAAACCGTGGTGTTCTGCTCGGCCATCGCAGCTCCCGCCAGACCCAGCGAGTACGCGGCAAGTCCTGCCAGTACGGCATTCTTCCGGATGATTTTCACGATGAATCCCCTTGTTTCCACTGTCTTCAAATCAAGCGAAGCAACCAGCTACCGCCCTCGTCATGGAGCAGCTAGCGCCCTTTCAGCAACCAGAAGGTCACTTCGCGTCCCATACTGTCGACCTGCGTCCACTTGTCGCCGACCGCATGCGCGGCTATCTCATAGCAGCCGGCGCCTGCGTACAGCTCACCTTGTTGCTCCGCCTTGTAGGTCTTCTGCCTGTTGTGCTGAGGGGTCAGGCAGATCCGGCTGCCTTTCAGCTGATAGGTACCTTCGCGTCCCTCGAGCCGGAAATTTCCCCCGACGGTGGGCGGCTCGCGCTGCGCACCCCGATCCCACATCACCACGTAATCATGATCTCCATCCTTCCAGACGCTCCCGATCCAGATGTAACAGCTGGCCTTGGTGATCGTGTCCAGGCACACCAGGGAATTGGAGTGATACGAGGCCAGGGGATCATTGTCGGCGGCCCGCACCGCGCCGTTCATCCCCACGCCGAATAACGCGGCGGCGGTCACTGCAACACAGACCAGCAATCGATTCGATGTTCGCAGCTGTGGACGATACGGCATGACAGCAGTTCCTCGAGTTTGAACGTCCACCGGACCCCGGTGCTGATTATTGGTGTCCCGGCAGGAGCATCTGCCGGTCAAGCCCGAGCTGGCCTGGCGCATAGTCGTCCCACTCAAACCATACATCGCCCACCTGGTGCGGTCCATGCGAGTAGCAACTGCCGATCTCCTTGTTGCGCTCCACCATGCCGAGCGAGGCGATGCGTTTCTGTTCGTCGGTCAACTGCTGCACGTCCGGATAGGTCGTGCACTGCATCTGGAAATCCACCACCTTGCAGATGCGCGCCGGCTGCGGGGCACCCGGTGCGCGCGGCAAACCGCCGTACGGATTGCCCTTGGCAGCCACAATCTCGGGCGGCAGCTGCACCGTCTGACCCTCCCAATGTCGGCACAGCGGCACGCGTCCGTCGGCCATGACCTTGCCAGCCTGCCATCGTCCGCGATGCACGCCATTGGGGTCGAAAATGATGAAGCTGCCGTCCTTCATCAACCACATATGACACAGATCATTGCCGGTCTGCGCGGCCGCGCACACCATCGTATTGTCCCAATAGGCATCGAGAAATTTCGGTGCGGGCTGAGGCACGGAACCGGCCGAATGCCACTTCACACCCTCGTGCACCTGGAAGATCACGCGCACGTGGTTCAGAGCGTTCTCCACGATGCTTGGCTGTACATAGGCGCCGCCATGGTCGCGGTAATAGGCCGTGATGCGTTCCAGATCCGGTTGCACCAGCGCCGCAGAGAGCGGCATGCCGGGCTTGAGTCGTACGATCTGCGCCAGCTCGGCGCTGGTGACCTTGTTGTTGCCTTCGAAGCTGAAGGCATCAACGATCGGGCCTTTGCCCACCTCTCCGGGGCCGCCCATGTTTCGCGGCGGCGTCGGATCGGCCACCTGCGCAGCACCAATGCCGGCGACACCGTTGTCCTGTGCCATGGACCAACTCGTTGCCAGCGACATTGCGGCCAGCACGACCATGCGAGCACACTTTCTCAGCCGCGTCATAGCTGCAACCCCCTGCTGCCCGATCGGACTCGTCATTGCAATCGCCTGCTGCCGCGCGTACCGGGCGCCGCACGGGTCCGGGCGCGAAGAATAGCAGCCGATCTACTGTCCGTCCAATGGTACATGTGTACCGCACGACGGTTCAGATGAGCACAAGTCACCAGCAACGGCCCGCCTCAGCGGGCCCAGGCGCCGCCGATAGTCCGCGCGTGCTAAGCTCGTGTCCGGACACACATTGTGCTTCTGGAACAGTCTCCTACACCATGCGCGACAAACCGAAAGCCGCTGCCCGGAACCTGCCGGGCGGCTCCGTAACGGGCGGAAAATCCACCAGACGGCCACGCGATCCCGCCCAGATGCAACTGATCAGCCGTGCCGCAGCCGTCATGCGCACCCTGGAAAATGAACCCGAAGGCTTGAGTCTCGGCGCCATCGCCGGGCGACTGAATCTGCCCCGCTCGACCGTGCAACGTATCGTCAATGCGCTGGAAGTCGAAGATCTGCTGATTGCGGCTTCCCCGAAGGCGCGCGTACGGCTTGGCCCGGCCCTGGCACGCCTGGCTGCCTCGGTGGAGATGTCGGCCGCCAAACTGGCACGGCCGCTGATGGAACAAATGGCTCGTGACCTGGGCGAGACGGTGGATCTGTCCGTTTTGGCAAGCGACCACGCCGTGTTCATCGAGCGCGTCATCGGCGCGCACAGCGTGTACGCCATTTCCGGATTGGCGGCGCACTATCCATTGCACTGCACGGCCAATGGTCGCGCCATGCTGGCGGAGCTTACTGACGCAGAGATTGAAGAGCGCATCGGCCGCAGCTACGAGCGCCGTACCAACCGCTCATTGACCACGCTGGAAAAGCTGATAGCGGCACTCAAGCCAGTGCGCCGCTCCAAAGTGGCCTACAGCATTGAAGAAAACGCTCTGGGCATCTGCGGCATAGGCGTCGCGCTCCATGATGCTCACGGCAATCTGCTGTCGCTGTCTGTTCCGGTGCCCACGATCCGCTTCGAGCAACAAAAGAAGAAGATTGCTCAAAGCCTGCTCGAGGCCCGCGAACTGCTGCAACGTCGGCTCGGTTCGCCCCCTTGAATCACCCACCGTCATCAGATGGTGGGTCTCCGCCTGCCGCGGGCTGAAGACCCCCGGGACACGTCATTTTGCCGGCGCGCCGCGGCGCGCCTCGAACACGTAAGGCCCAAGCAGAGCGATCGCCACGAGTGCCAGCGCGAGAGCGGCTTGAAACGCCAGCAGCATCGGCCCGTAGGACCCGCTCCGGTCGTAGACATACCCCATCAGCAGCGGGCCCAATCCCGAGGCGACCGTCGCCGCGGAATATGCGTAGCCGTAGATCTCGCCCATATTGCTCAGCCCGAAATAGCGCCCGGTGAAATACGCCGCCAGTCCCAGCTCCGAGCCTTGCCCGATCCCCATCAGCAATGCACCCGGCCACAACGACGCTGAGCTGACGCCGTAGTGGATGATGCTCACGCCGATCAAGGCGGCTGCGAAAAACGGCAGTGCCACCCGCGGTGAATTCACGCGATCCACCAGCACGCCATACGACAGCTGACCGACAATTCCACCCAGCGCGAACATCGCGAGCGTCGTGGTCGCGAACCTGGCTGACAGCCCTCGATCCATCAGCATCGGGAACAGATGCGCCACGGTGCCCACCAGCGAAGTGACACCCAGCACCATGACGAGCAGGATGATCCAGAAAGTGGCGGTGCGCCGCGCTGCAGTCGGCGTCAGATCCTGCAGCGGCGCAGCCGCCGCGCTCGGCCCTTCTTGCCCGGCGGGCACGCGGCCGATGGCTGCCTGCTCGGTGGGTAGCCGCAGCAATGGCACCAGCACCAGCAGCGACACGAATACCATGCCACCGAGCAACAGATAGCCGGCGCGCCAACCATGCTGCGCGACCAGCGGCTGCACCGCCTTGGGTATGACCGCGTAACCCGCGCCGTAACACACTGACACCAGGCTGAGCACGCGACCGCGGTGCCGGTGGAACCACATCGACGCAACTTTGGAATACGCGACCATGTTCTGAAAGCCGGCGGTGACACCGACCAGCACATAGAAAAAATAGAACTGCCACAACTGATCCCGTACCAGTGTCACCGACATCAGCGCCAATCCGAACAGCGCCACCGCCGGCAACATCACGCGGCGCACGCCCCAGCGATCGACGATCCGCCCTGCAAACGGCGTGACCAGCGCCCCCACCAACGCGCAGATGAGAATGGCGGCGGAAAACGCCGTGCGACTCCAGCCGTACTGCCTGGTGAACGCCGTCAGAAAAATGCCGAACGTTGAAACCACAATCGGCCCAATGCTGACGAACGCGCCGACGGCGGCGGCCACGGCGGCGCCGATTGAAGCGGCAGTAAACTCACGCGGCTGGTCTGCTGTCATATTTCCCCCGGATTTGCTGCATGGACAAGCAGCCCACGCGCTCAGGCGAACGCCATGGTCTCGAGTGACTGTGGTTGTTTGTGGAACTTGCCATCCTTCATGATGGCCTTGAGCCGCTGGCGGCTTTGCAGCAGCGTGATGTCGTGCAATGGATTGCCGTCCACCAGCAGCAGGTCGGCCAGGTAGCCCGCGCGGATCTGACCCAATTCGTGGCCCTGCCCCATGATCTCGCCGCCGTACTGGGTCGCAGCACGCAGGGCCTGGGCGGGAGTGAAGTGGAAGTAGTCGACGAATAGCTGCATGTCGCGCGCGTTGCGGCCGATCGGATTCCAGGGAAAGCCATAGTCGCCGCCTGGCAGCACCCGTACACCACGACGTTGCAGTTCTGGCATGACTTCGCTCACCCGCTCGAGCGTCTCGACCTGCTCCTGCTCGATGGCCATTTCGCGCGTGATGCCGAAACCCTCGGCCTCGTAGATCGCCGCATAGTTGACCCCGGGTCCCGGCGCGACGAACACCTCATGCTTGCGCGCCTCCAGCATGTCGATGGCTTCCTGATCGGCCCAGGTGCAGTGATAAAGCACTCTGAAGTCGTGCTTCAGCGCCATCTTGATCGACTCGGCTGAATGGCAATGTCCGTTCAGCCACACGCCGCGCTCTCGGGCCACCGCGGCGGCCGCAGCCAGTTCTTCATCGTAGAACTGCAGCAGGCGCGAAGTGCCCGGCCGAATTGCGCTCTCACCCGTGATGATGAACTTGACCGAGTCGACGCCAAGATTTGCCATTTCATGAACAAATGCGCGCACGCCTTCGACGTCCGGCGCACGCGCCGCAATGCCGCTGTAGGCGTTGGCCGTTCCCCGCGACGCCGACGCACTACGCTCGAACGAACAGGCTCGCAGTCGCGGTCCGGGTAGCCAGCCCGCCGCGAATTCCTCTCGCAGCGCCACCTCCCAGCGCGCCTCCACTGCTCCACCCGAATATGCACTGGTGAAGCCGAAGTCCAGCATGGTCTTGCCGGCCTCGGCGGTCGCCAGCAGGTGCTGCTCGCGCCGCAACTTGCGCCAGACCAGCGGGCGATCGACCGTCGCGGCAAAACCCAAGTGCGTGTGCGGTTCGATCAAACCCGGCAGCAAGGTCCCATCCTGGCAATCGACTACCCGCGCTCCCGCGCGCGCGATCTGATCGCGGCCACGCGCCACCGCTTCGATGCGATTGCCGCGTACTGCCACTTCACCGAAAAACAGATCCGCGCCGGTACCATCGAAGATATTGACGTTGCTGAAGATGGTACTCGACACGATCTAAGGCTCCTTGCCCGCAAAGTGGCGCTCGAAAAACATGAGCGCGGCATGATTGGACGGGCGACCGGCGCGCACCGTATTGCCCAGCAGCAGACCCTTGCCGAGCTCCGGATCAAACGGCGGCCATGCCGGCAACGCGCCGTCATTGGGATCTCCGCCGCGCGCGAAATTCACCCAATACGCCGTCATCATGTCCGCCAATTGCCGATCCCATTCGGTCCATGGCCATGGACGGGTGTGCAAAGTATTGAATACGTACCACAGCTCCGCCCCGTGGTAGGCGCCATAGCCTTCGACCGGGGCCGGCTCGTGAAAGGCCTGCGCCGGCAGCGGCACCGCCCGATCGAACTCGAACAGAAACACCGGCGCCTGGGCCTGTTTGGAGCGCACTCGCGCCAATCGCCAGGGCTGATAGGCAAAACTGCTGCTGCGCCGGACCTCGTAACTCGATGCGATCGCCGTGGCGTCCGTGTCATGCGCAAACAACGACAAAAACTCCGGCGCTTCTGCGCCGAAGCTGCGCAACGCATAGGTCCGGAAATTCTCGCTGCCGTGCAGATCGGCAAGCGGATAGGGACTGGCCTCGTTGCGCGTAAAGCCACACAGCAGTGGCACCGGGCGCTGCTGCCCGCGAAGCAGCCGGGACTGCACGTCGCTGGCGATGATTTGACCATCGCACACCAGGTTCCACATGCCGCGCGCGCCATGGCAGGCATCGGCCGGCAGATCGCGCAGCTGCTCCAGGGTGTGCGCCCCGCAGCTGTCGGCCCACTTCAGGCCCTCGGCCTGCGCTTCCGGGAGCGTCTTCATATTCCCCATCGGACCGCCCGGCATGCGTCCCGAGCTGTGTACGATGGCACGATGAAATAGTGCTTCGCGGTCGGCATCGGCCAGCAAGACATTGACAATGGCGGCGCCCGCGGATTGACCGAAGAGGGTCACACAGTCAGGATCGCCTCCGAATGCACCGACATTGCGCTTTACCCAGCGCAACGCGGCCAGAACATCCAGATAGCCGTAATTGCCCGACGTACCGGCCTCGCGCGAGAGTTCCGGGTGCGCCAGAAAGCCCAGGCCACCGACCCGATAGTTCAGTGTGACCACCACTGCGCCCTGCCGGGCCAGCGCATCACCCCACGACACCGGATGCGAGCCGGCTCCCACACGGAAGCCGCCACCGTATACCCACACAATCACCGGCAGCCGCGCGTCGCTGCTCGACGCGCTGGTCCACACGTTCAGGTACAGGCAGTCTTCACTGAGCCCGCACTCCGCGGGTTCATCGAAGCCGAACTGACCCATGAATGCATTGCGCGCAGGCAGTGGTTGCAGACACGCATGCCCAAATCGATCGGCGTTCAACACGCCCTGCCATGGCCTCACCGGCCGCGGCGCCTGCCAGCGGCCGGCTCCCACGGGCGGCGCGGCGTAGGGAATGCCCTTGTAAATGCGCGTGATCGAATCGGCCGCGTGCGCGCCGCGCACCATTCCGCCCTCGACGCTGATGACGTCTTCGTCTGTCAAAACCTCTCCTTCGCGGCCTTATGGCATCAAAGCGCGACCCGGTCAATCAAAACGGTACAAGTTACCCGTATTTCGGTACAATGGTCCCGAACCAAATGATGGCACAAATTCGCCGGCCGCTCTTATGAGATTCAGGATGGCGGGGAATACAGCATGAAGGCATTTTGGATCCTGTTGGGCGCGCTCAGCGCGAGTGTCGTGACGCAGACGGCGGCCGCGGACGGCGCAGCGAGCCGGGACCCGAACGCCCCGATCGTGTTTGATCGGCACCGCGCCCATGGGCCGCAGGGTGACAGCTGGGCGTCCATCGCCAAGTTGCCGGATTGGACTGGCGCCTGGGCGCTGGACAGCGCCTCCTTTGCCAAGGGTCGCGATACCGCCACGGGGCAGAATCTCAAAAGTCCCAACATGGCGCCGTTGACTCCCAAGTGGGAAGCGATGCGCGAAGCCAATGGCGCCGCCAACGGTGGACGTGGACCGACCACGGGCGTGATCAACAACTCCGCGTTCTGCATCCCCAATGGCATGCCGGGACTCATGGGGGCGCCGTTCGCATTTCAGTTCGTGTTTGCCCCCGGCCTGGTACTGGTGTTGCCGGAGAACAATTCCGTGCGCCGCATCTTCACCGACGGACGCGCCCATCCCGATGATCCGGATGAGAGTTTCAACGGTCATTCCATCGGCTATTGGGAGGGCGACACACTGGTGGTGGACACCATCGCCATCAAGCGACGCGCCGAGTTCTTCATGGGAATGAAGACCTCGGGCAAAGCGCATGTGATCGAGCGCTTTCACCGTACGGGCAAGGATACGTTTGCAATTGATTTCACGGTGACCGATGAGCTGGCCCTGTCAAAGCCATGGAATTACACTCGCACCTACAAATTGAGCCCGAACGACATGCTCGAATACGTGTGCGACGAGAACAATCGCGACAGCAATGGTGAGATTGATCTCACACCGCCAAGCGAGCCGTGACGCCCGCGCCTCGTGAAATCGGCTTCAGCTGCCGGTGCGCCGGAAGAACTGCAGCAACATCGGCGCCACCAGCTGCGGGGATTCCAATGCCGCCAGGTGGCCGGTCTGCAACACCACGAATTGTGCGCCGGCGATGGCATCGGCATCGGCTTTGATGCGCGCCGGTGAACCGAGCGCAAACAGCGCGGTGGCCGCGACCAGTGTCGGACAGCGCACGGCAGACGTATCACGACTGGCGTCGCCGTCGCGCGCCACCATCCGCAGGGTGGCGGCACGGCTG
>Ga0335083_10003495_pt1 | contig 20351 bp, 20 predicted proteins | sample Lox_Sample_42_FD_206716 | JGI IMG/M metagenome (GOLD analysis project Ga0335083, IMG submission 206716) | Soil microbial communities from Loxahatchee National Wildlife Refuge, Florida, United States - Lox_Sample_4.2 | ecosystem: Environmental > Terrestrial > Soil > Wetlands | place: USA...
TCCATCTCGGGCGTCGGCACGCCCACCTGAACCACCGTGCCGGCGAGGTCACGCGCGTAGAAGGCCTGCTTCAGCACCTCGGGACGGCCGACGGCCTCGATGCACACGTCGGCGCCGTTTCCCTCGGTGAGCGCGCGTACTGCCTCGACGGCGTCCTCCTTGGAGGCGTCGACCGTGTGCGTCGCGCCGAAGCCGAGCGCCCACTCGAGCTTGCGCACGTCGAGGTCGATGCCGATGATCGTCCGGGCGCCCGCCAGGCGCGCCGCCGCGATGGCCGCGTTGCCGACGCCGCCGCATCCGAACACCGCGATCGTGTCGTCGCGCCCGATGCCCCCGGTGTAGGTCGCCGCGCCGAAGCCGGCCATGACGCCACATCCGAGGAGTCCGGCCGCGGTCGCGTCGGCGCGGCCGTCGACCTTGGTCGCCTGGCCCGCGGCCACAAGCGTCTTCTCCGCGAACGCGCCGATTCCCAACGCCGGCGACAGGGGCGTACCGTCGGCGCGTGTCATCTTCTGCTTCGCGTTGTGAGTGTTGAAGCAGTACCAGGAACGTCCGCGCCGGCACGCGCGGCACTCACCGCACACTGCCCGCCAGTTCAACACCACGAAATCGCCCGGTACGAGGCTTGTGACGTCGGGGCCGACCGATTCCACGAGCCCGGCCGCCTCGTGGCCGAGCAGGTACGGATAGTCGTTGCCGATGGCGCCTTCGCGGTAGTGGAGGTCGGTGTGGCAGACGCCGCACGCCTGGACGCGCACGGATACTTCTCCCGGGCCGGGATCGGGAACGAGGATCGTCTCGACCGTGACGGGTACCCCCTTCGCGTTCGCGACGACGCCGCGCACCTGCTCGCTCATGCTTCGAATCTACGCGCCGGTCAGGACGGCGTCACGAGGTTGGCCGGCGTACCGCCGGCGAGGACGATCGCAACCGCGCTGGTCGCCATCGTGGCCATCCGCGTGCGCGTGGCCTGGGAGGCCGAGCCGATGTGCGGAAGCAGCACGGTGCGGGGTGCGGAAAGCAGGCGCGGGTCGACCTCCGGCTCGCGCTCGTACACGTCGAGACCCGCGGCGAAGATCCGTCCCTCGTGCAACGCGTCTGCGAGCGCAGGCTCGTCGACAACCGTTCCGCGCGAAGTGTTCACGAGCACCGCGGTGCGCGGCATGAGCCCGAGGCGGCGCGCGTCGATCAGGTGGTGCGTCTCCGATCCGCCCGGCGTGTGGAGCGAGATGATGTCGGCGCGGGCGAGCAGTTCGTCGAGGTCGGCGACGTAGCCGGATTCGCTCGTCGGGTGGCGCGCGTGGTGGAGCACACGCATGCCGAATCCCTCGGCGCGCCGGGCCACCGCGCGCCCGATGCGTCCGTAGCCGACGATGCCGAGGGTGGCGCCGTGCACGTCGCGCCCGAGGTACTGCGTGACGCCCCAGCCCGCCCACCGGCCCGTTCGCAAGTCGGACTCGGCAGTGGAGGCGAGCCGGCTCGCGGCGAGGATCAAGAGGAACGCGGTGTCGGCCGTAGTGTCATCGAGCACTCCGGGGGTGTTGCACACGTGGATGCCGTACTCGGCCGCCGCGCGTACGTCGATGTTGTCGTAACCGACGGCGACGTTGGCGATCACTTTCAGCCGCCCGCCCGCGGCGCCTGCTTCGAGGACGGGCGCGTCGATGCGGTCGGTGAGCAGGGACACGATCGCGTCGCACTCCCGCGCGTGGGCGCGCAGCGCGTCGGTCGAGAAGGGCGAGTCGTCGGAGTTGGGCCCGACGACCTCGTGGTGCGCCTCCGCGAGCGGTTGCAGCCCGCCGTCGGGGAGACGGCGGGTGACGAGCACGCGTCCCATCCGGTCAGCTCGTGTAGTCGACCGGGCCCGCGCCTTCGATGCCGACGGCAAACGCGAAGCAGTGAATTGGCGCGTGGTCGCTGACCGGTCGCAACGAGTGCACGGCGTTCGGCGGGATGTGAACGAGATCACCCTGCCGGATCTCACGGTCCTCGCCCGCGATCGTCATGATCCCGCGGCCGGCTGTGACGTAATAGAACTCGTGCGTGGGATGGTGGTGCGGGTCGACGAACCCACCGCCCGCCACCTCGAACTCACTGACGAGCTCGAGATGGCCGCCTTTGGTGATGTCGAACATCTCGCGCGGGCTCACCAACCACCACACCGGAACGGTCCCGTTGTGCTCGATGACCGGCTCGACGTCCTCGATCGACCGCACGTCCATTTCGTGACCTCCACGCCCGCGATCGGGTAAGACTGACGCTCGCGTCAGCCTAGGGGCCAAACGCGCCGGAGGTGAGAGGAGGAACCATGCGGACGGTCAGGCTCGATGCGCCATCGGCGACCCGCGCGTCGTTCGCGCCGTTCGGAGCGCTCCCCCCCGAAGAAGACGACGGCAACCCGACGGCCGACCTCGAGTTCCTCTGGAACGACGGTTCGGTCAACTTCATCGGCCATACGCTCGACGAACTCGACGTCGTCGACGGGTGGCTGCGCTGCGAGTTGCTCAATCGCCACGACACGCACACGCAGACCCTGATGCCCATGAGCGGGGATGCGATCGTGGTGGTCGCGCCCGGCGAGGTCGATTTCTCCGACCCGGCCGACTTCGATACGGTCCGCGCCTTTACGCTTCCGTGCCACACGTGTGTACACCTCCACCGCGGCACGTGGCACTGGGGTCCGTACCCGCTGGGCGCGGAGTCCGTCCGGATCTTCAACGTGCAGGGCCGTGGCTACGCCGAGGACAACGGGATCGCGTGGCTCACCCGCGATCACGGGATCATCTACGAGGTCCCCGCTCAAGTCTGAGGCACCGCGCGCTCGATGAAGAGAGTGAGGGGAACAACGGACCGGGCGGCTCGAGAGGGGGAGCTATGCCGGCAGCAGTGAGGACGCTCGATCGGGAGATCGCGCTCGAGGAGCGTCTGGTCGGGATACCGACGAACCACCCACTGACGGACTCCTCGATCGCGGGGCGCCGGCTGCAGATCGCGGTCGTCCTGGGATCGAGCGGCCTGGTAGCGCTGTTCGCCGTCTTCGCCGCGTCCGGCGTGATTCGCGTCGGCGCGATCGGGCTCGCCGTGATCTTCGCGGCGTATGCGATCGAAAAGGATCACCATCTTCGCCGGCTCGCGCTGCTTCGGGGAGACTCGATGCGCATCACACTCGTCGTCGCCAACGAGTTGATGTCCTCGGGCGCGCTCACCGGCGATCGCGAGCTGCTCGACCTGCGCGACGGCATCGGTCGCACGGCCGGGCGGCTCGCGGCAGGTCTCGCGGACGTCGTCCGTGCCGACTGTACGCGCGTGCGGCTGCTCGGCCCGTCGGGCGAGGTCCCTGTCGCGGCCGAGCGCGAGCTGTCGGAACTGCTCGAGCTTCCCGACGACCCGGGCGCCGCGCAGGAGGTGCTCCGCAAGCACAAGGCCGTTCGCCGCACCACGCCGGACGACCGCAGTGTGCTCGTGGTCGCGATGCGGCGCGGCGAAGACGTCGTCGGGCTCCTCGAGGCGATCGCGCCCTGCGGCGATCGCTTCCGTCCCGGAGACCTCGCGCGTGCCGAGGCGTACGCACGCGGTGCGGTAGCCGCGCTGGCGGCGAACTGACCGCCGGCGCGAACGGGTAGCGTCGCCGCCCGTGGCCGAGTTGGACGGGCAGGTAGCGATCATCACCGGCGGCGCCTCCGGTATCGGACGTGCCACCGCGATCCGGTTCGCGGCGGAGGGTGCGTTCGTCGCAGTGCTCGACCGCGACGGAGAGGCCGCGGCGCGGGTGGCGCACGAGGTCGGCGGTACCGCACACACCGTCGACGTGCGCGACTCCGACGCCTTCGCCGCCGCGATCACGGCGGTCGCCACTGCGAACGGGCGCCTCGACATACTGTTCAACAACGCCGGATCCGGCGACCTGCGGCCGCTGCACACGGTCGATGACAAGTTGTGGCACCGGTTGATCGACGTGAACCTCACCGGCACGTTCAACGGCATGCGCGCCGCGGTCCCGCTGATGGTCACTGCGGGCGGAGGCGCGATCGTCAACAACGCGTCGCTGTCCGGGCTCACCCCGACGCGCAACGAGGCCGCGTATTCCGCCGCCAAGGCCGGAGTCATCGCGCTGACAAAGAGCGGCGCGCTGGAGTACGGGCCGTCGGTCCGCGTCAACTGCGTAGCTCCGGGGCATGTCCGCACCCCGTTGACCGCTGCGTGGGAGCAGTTCCCGGACGTTTTCGACCCGGTCGCGCGGACGATCCCACTCGGCCGCATCGGCCACGCCGACGAGATCGCCGAGGTGGTGCTGTTCCTCGCGTCGCATCGATCGAGCTATATGACCGGCCAGACGTTGGTGGTCGACGGCGGCATCTCGTTACCCCAAGCGGGCACGGATACGGCTCTGCGCGAACTGCTGGAGCGGTTCAGCCCGACCTGAGTCCCGGCCTCCGGGCCGCGCGGACCACTGCCGATGGCGTTTCGGACCGATCACGCCGGGCTGCGCGTGCGACGAATGTCGTCCGCGGGCTCAGCGTACGGCCGGCCCCTGCCGATCGGAATGGCATGTTCGACCCGGAGCGCGACCACGACCCCGGTCCGCGCCGGTTCTACTTACGACTGCTCGCGGTCGTGGTGATCTCGCTGGCGGGGTGCGCGGCGCTGTACCCATCGGTCACCGCGTTCTCCGCGGGCGCCGACCACGACACCGGCTGTCTCGCGATCGAGGACGGCTGGCACCACGAAGTTGCGGAGCCGAGCGCATCGGATGTCGCCGCGGCACATGCCGTGCTGCCGCCGGCGCCCACGCCCGCGCAATTGCAAGACCCCGAGTTCATGGCGCGGTGGAGAGTCGAGTGGCGAGCCGCTCAGGCGAGCCCGGCCGTGGCGGTCGCGAACGCGCGCGCCGACTGGCTTGCGGGCGCCGGCGCGTGCGTGCCCGAGAGCCGGCACCGGCTGATCGTGTCCAGTCTCGGCGTCGGTGCGCTCCTGCTCGTCGGCGGAGGAGTATCGATTGCCCGTCGGACGCGAAAGAGCCTGCGCCGTGCTGCCGCGGAGTTCGCGACCGCCTGACGCAGGCTCGGTTTCGTATACGACTGTCAGACGGCTTCGAGCAGCTCGCGGGCGCCGACGTCGGCGGACGGGTGCCGCAGCTTCGACATCGCCCGCGCTTCGATCTGGCGGATGCGCTCGCGGGTGAGGCCAAAGTGCTCGGCCACTTCCTCGAGGGTGCGCTCGCCGCCGCCATCGAGGCCGAACCGGAGCGTCAGGATCGTGCGCTCGCGCTCGTCGAGCACCGAGAGCACCTTCGCCACCTCGTTGGGGAGCAGGCTCGTCGCCGCGTGCTCGAAGGGTGCGACCGCGTTGCGGTCCTCGACGAAGTCGCCGAGTTCGGCGTCGCCGTCGTCGCGGACGGGCTCGTCGAGCGACACGGTGTCGACGGCGTAGCGCAGGACCTCGACGACCTTCTCCAGCGGCAACTCGGCCTCACCCGCGAGCTCGGCGAGCGTCGGCGTGCGGCCGAGTGAACCCTCGAGCGACGCGCGCAGCTTGAGCAGTGCGGTGAGCATGTCGCCCGCGTGCACGGGAAGGCGGATGACGCGAGCGGAGTTCGCGATGCCGCGCTGGATCGCCTGGCGGATCCACCACGTCGCGTACGTCGAGAACTTGAAGCCCTTGCGCCAGTCGAACTTGTCCACGGCGTGGATGAGGCCGAGGTTGCCCTCCTGCACGATGTCGAGCAGGGGCAGGCCGGAGCTCTGGTACTTCTTCGCGATCGACACCACGAGGCGCAGGTTCGAGTTCACGAACTGGCGGTGGGCTTCTTCGCCGTGGCGGATCTCGCGCTTCAGCGCGCGGCGCTGCGTAGGGGTGAGCTTCTTCGCGGTCTCGAGCCGCTCGCGCGCGGCCGTACCCGTCTCGATCGCCTGCGCCAGACGGATCTCATCGTCCTTGGTCAGCAGGTTGTGGCGACCGACGTCCTCGAGGTAGAGGCGTACGAGGTCTTCGTAGTCGCGGTCTTCACGACGGGCCTTGACTGGCTTGGCCATCTCTTCACTTTCCGGGTCGGAGGGGTCGGAGGTCTTCCGGAGGTCTCTTTATGGATCAGTATCGGCTGCCCGCCGTCTTCGGGCGAGTACCTGCCTCGGGCGGGCTTCCGGGGCGGCGGGCGGGCACTAGGTGCAACACACGCCAACCGGGAGGTTGTTCCTCGAAGCTGGGATACGACTGGGGGAAGTTTGAGGCTGCCGCTGGCGAAAGTCGGTCCTCAATGATACCGCACGCGGGAGTCGTTCTCAAGCTGGAATGTTGGGCCTGACCAGGGAAAACATACCCCGAGCGTCCGCGGGGTCGGCCGCCGGCGCGAGCGCGTTTTCACGGCCGGCCGAGCCAGACCTGCATCGCACCGTAGGCCCGCCAGGGCCGCCACGCCTCGGCGCGCGCGGCCGGGTCGTCGCCGAGCGCGCGCCGCAGTCCGAGGTCGGAGGCGGGGAAGGCGTCGCGCTCGCCGAAAGCTCGCATCGCGACGTAGTTGGCGGTCCAGGGCCCGATTCCGGGCAGCTCCTCGAGCTCGGCGAGGGTCTCGTCGAGCTCGCGTCCGCGATCGAGGATCAGCTTCCCGTCCGCGACCGCGGCGGCGAGCGTGTTCACTGTCCGGGCTCGGCTGCGGGTGAGCCCGACGCAAGTGAGATCGGCATCGGCGAGGACGTCGGCCGTAGGGAACAGGTGCGTGAGGTCGAGCGCGCCGATGCCGGGCACAGGGGTGCCGTACCGCTCGGTGATGCGTCCGGCGAGGGTCGTCGCCGCGGCCACCGACACCTGCTGGCCGAGAATCGCCCGCACGCTCACCTCGAATGGATCGAGCGCGCCGGGCACGCGGACACCGCGGCGGGCGCGGACGAACGGGCGCAGGGTGCGGTCGCGCGCGAGCGCGGCATCGACGACGGTCGGATCCGCATCGAGATCGAACAACCGGCGGACGTTGGCCAGCAGGTGGACGAGGCCGTCGAAGGCCGGCAGGTGGACGCGCAGTCGCAGTGTGTCGCGATCCGCCTCGTTCCAGACCTCGATCACGCCGGGGGCGCCGCCGAGCTCCACCACCCGCCGGTACACGCCCTCGCCGGTGTCCACGCTCTCGACGCCGGGGACGGCACGCGGTGACAGGAATGCGAGCATCGACGTCCAGGCGAGGGGTGGCCGGTACGGCACGCGCAGCTCGAGGCCGCCGTCGGTGACGAGGCGATCGGGCGCGCGGCGGCGCGCGCGCAGCTCCATCGGCGTGAACCGGAACACGTCCTTCATCACGCGGTTGAACTGACGGACGCTGTTGAAACCGGCCGCCGCGCTCACCTCGACGAGCGGGAGGTCGGTGTCGTCGAGCAGCCGCCGGGCGAAGTGCGCCCGCCGAGAGCGCGCGACCTCGGCCGGGGTCGCACCGACGTGCGCGTCGAACATCCGACGGAGGTGGCGGGCGCTCACGCCGAGCCGCGCCGCGAGCACGTCCTCGTTCGCGCCGTCGAGCGCGCCGTCGGCGATTGCGCGCAACGCCCGGCAGACCAGCTCCGGCGCGTTCACCCAGCCCGGCACGGGCTCGCGATCGGGCCGGCACCGCAGGCAGGGGCGGAAGCCGGCAGCTTCGGCCGCGGCGGCTGACGCATACGGGCGTGTGTTGCGCGCCAGTGGCATGCCGCTGCAGCCCGGCCGGCAGTAGATACCGGTGGTCACGACCCCGGTGAATGCGTCCATGGGATCCGTTCTAGGTCATCGCGTTAGACGGATCCGGACACGCTACCCGCTGTCCGGATCCGTCCATCCACCTGCGGTACAACGATGTCATGACGATCGATCTTGCAGTAGTCCGTTTCCCGCTCGGTTCGTTTCGCGCGCAGGTCGAAGACGGGGTCGTTCGCGCCGCGACGTTCGACGCGACGCCGCAACCTGTGCGTCGCGACCGGTTCGGCGTGCACGACGTGTTGTCCGCGTACTTCGACGGCGAGGTCGCCGCCCTCGATCGTCTGCCGGTCAAAGCTCACGGCACTGCGTTCCAGCAAGAGGTATGGCAGCAGCTCCGATTGATCCCCGTCGGTACCACGATCTCGTACGGAGCGCTCGCCGGTCGCGTCGGGCGCCCCAACGCGTCGCGGGCCGTCGGGATGGCCAATGCGTCGAACCCGATCGCGCTGATCGTCCCGTGTCATCGCGTGATCCGAACGGGCGGCGCGCTCGGTGGGTACGCGTTCGGGCTGGACTACAAGCGCTGGCTGCTCGCGCACGAAGCGCCGGCGCGGCCGCTACTCCATGGGGACGCGCGGGACGATGTTGCTGCCGACCCGCGCGAAGATCTCGTCGAGACTGTGGCCCGTGATCGTCAGGCCGTGATTGCGTAGTCCGACCACTGCGCGTGTGGGATCGGGCGCTCGACGGACGAGATCGGCGACCGCGGCCGCCAGCTGCAGCGTCCCGCAGGGGAAGTTGACGTCGGTCGACACGGTTCCGTCGATCCAGCCATGCACGTGCAGGATGGCCCCGACACCGGGATGCTCGCGATAGATCATCCAGTGCTCGATCGCGTCGACGGAAACGCGGCGCGCCTTCACCCCGGGTGGAACGCTGAGCACCATCGTCTCGCTGTCGGGATCGAATCCGCGCACGAGCAGGATGTGCTCGCCGACGAGGCGGAGATCGGCCTTGTCGACGCCGCTCGCGCTCATCCAGTAGACGGGACCGTCGGGATCGGGGACGCCCGGTAGTCCGGCGCCGAGGTAGCGAGCGCTGACATTCCCGTAGGAGAGGCCGCCGATGCCGTACAAGAGTTCGACGTGCCGCAGGTCGCGGCGGTCGAGGATCTCCTCGATGGGGAACGGCGCCGGTAGGAGATCGAGCGCGTCGAGCGCACGGCCCGCGCCGAGCATCTGGGCCGTTTGCGCGTCGCCGTTCCACAGGTACGCCGGGAGGTCGGTGACGAAATCGTTCGCGATCACGAGTTTCGAAGCCGCCAGCGGTTCGATCCGGCCGAACGCCCGAGCCGTCAGCTCGTCATCGCGGATCCCCGGGCCGACTCCGTACACACCTTGTTCGAGGGTCACGAAGCGCACGGCGAGCCCGTCGGGTGTGTCGGCCACCATGACGCAGAGATTCGCCAGCGAGCGCACGAGGAGCGGGTACCCGAGGCGCAGCAGTTCGGTGCGATCGTCGGGGACCGCGGCCAGCTCGGCGATCGCGATCACGAATGTCGGTGCGGCTTTGCGGCGGAACGGGCGCGGTGCATCGGCGTCGACCGAATGGAGCACCACGTTCGTGTCCGGTCCGGGCTCGCGAGCACGCGTGTAGCCGGCCCGGGCCATCGCGTCGGTGAGCCCGCCCACGAGCCGCTCGAGGACGGAGCTGGACCGGAGGTCGTGACGGGCGAACGTGGGGACCGCGGCGCGGCTGCCGGTGAGGATCGAGGCGGCAGTCAGTTCGGTCATCGGTCGGTCAATATCACCAGGGCGGCGTCCGGACAAACATGCACGTGAACTATGCCGCAGGATGTTCCGTAGTTCCGGGCATGCGACGTAGCTCCTTGCGAAAGGGGCGACGAGCGTGTTCGTCGGTCTTGCCCTCGCCGTGGTCGCTGCGTGCGGATCGTCGGCAACGGAGACGCCGGGCGCGCCCGGCGCGCGGAGCCCGACGACGACAGTGGATGTGACGACCACGACCGTCGCCCCCTCGAACGGCGGCTCCGGCTACTAGCCCGGTTCGGCGGGCGGTCAGGTAGGTTCGCCGCCGATGGCGGCGCCGACCCGACCGCGCGCGGCTGCCTCGGTGACATTTCACTGTCACGGGCATGCGCAGATCTCTGCCAGTCACGCGAAGACGATCGAGTTCACGCGCGACCCCGATGTGACCGGCCGGGCGACCTGCGTGCTCGGGGTGTGCAGCGATCACGACGACCACGAAGTCGGGCGGCTGCGTGGCGATGTCGACGTCACGCTCGAATGTGCCGGCGCCCGTGACTCGTTCCGGGCGACGATGAGTGCGTTCTTCGTCGGTGACGACGGTCTCGTATTCCGTCGTGGACCCGGGCTGCGTGGTCGCACCCTCGCGTACGACGCGACCAAGACGGCGGCCGAGGTCGATCGCGAACTTGTCGCCGCGCTCCGGGATCCCGAGGCCGAGTTGACCGTGACCTTGCGCGAGTTGGGGACGGGCGTCCGGCGCGGCGCGCTCTTCGTCGTCGCGGTGCCGATCGGGAACGACGACGATCTCTCGCCGCGCGCGCGGCAGGTGCTCCAGGCCGCCGACCTCGTCCTCGCCGAGGACACCCGCCGTTTCCACGACCTCCTCCGGCGTACCGGCGTGCGCACCGATGCCCGCGTCGTGAGCTATCACGACCACAACGAGGACGCGCGCGCCGGTGACGTGCTGCGGGAGCTGGAGTCCGGCGCGCGTGTCGCGCTCGTCAGCGACGCGGGTACGCCGCTGTTCAGCGATCCGGGTTATGTCATCGTCAGCCGCGCGATCGAGGCCGGCGACGCGGTGAGCCCCGTGCCGGGGCCGTCGTCGCTGCTCGCCGTCTTGAGCGCATCCGGTCTTGCAGTCGATCGGTTCTCCTACGTCGGGTTCTTGGCGCGCCGCTCGGCCGCGCGCCGGGTGGAGCTGCGCAAACTCGCCGAGCGACGAGAGGCGTTCGTCGTGCACGAGTCGGCGCGCCGCGTGCGTGGCCTGTTCGCGGATCTGAGCTCCGTCTGTCCGGACTGGGAGGTGTGCGTAGGTCGCGAGATCACCAAGGTGTTCGAGGAGTTCCGCTACGGGACAGCGGCCGAGCTGACGGAGGAGTTGAGCGGGGCCGAGGAGGCGCGCGGGGAGTTCACGATCGTGATTGCGCCGCCGGTGCGCGAGCTCGAGCGGAGTGATGCCGTCGACGCCGGGACCGACGAGCAACTCGACCGTTTGATTCGTTCTCTCCTGGAACAGGATGTCACGCCGAAGACGATTGCGAAGGCGCTCTCGCAGCTCCCCGGCATGAGCCACAAGCAGGCTTACGCGCGCGTGCTGGCCATCGCGGGTCGCAGATGAGGCTGACACGCGTCGTCGGCAAGAGTCGCACGGCGCCGATGGAACCAGGTGAGCTCGCGGCCGTCCGGGACGCGTACAGGAGTTGTGCGGTCGACGTCGGTACCGGTGATGCGCATTTCGCGTATCACCTTGCGTCGCAGCGGCCCGATTGGCTCGTCATCGGCATCGACGCACTGGACGAGCCCATGGGCGACACGGCCCACCGCGCCGCGCGCAAGCCGGCGCGCGGCGGGCGAGCCAACCTCCTGTTGCTGCACGCGTCGGTCGAAGAGCTGCCGGCACCGCTCGAGTGCATCGCCGATGAGGTCGACGTGTTGCTGCCGTGGGGCAAGTTGCTGGAAGGCATCGTGCGCGCGCGGCCTGATGTGTTGAGCGGCATTGCCGCGCTCGCGCGCGCCGGCGCCCGCGTGCAGGTGACACTGAACGGCGAGATCTGGTTCGACTCGACGCCGGCGCGCTACGAGGATCTTCCGGTTCCGACGCCCGATTACGTCGCAGACACGATTGCGCCAGGCTTCGCGCGGGCGGGCGTCACGCTCGAACCTGCTCGCTACCTTTCCGCCGAGGAGGCCAAGGCACTGCCGACGACCTGGGCACGACGGTTGGGCCACGGGCGGCAACATCCACGTTTTCTTTACCTTGGAGGCGTGCGCAGAGATCCATGACCGGCGCGCGGGTGCGCGAGGCTATGCGGTCATGCTGTCCTACTTTCAGGCGATCGTTATCGGGTTCCTGCAGGGCGTCACCGAGCTGTTTCCGGTATCGAGCCTGGGGCACTCCGTCCTCATCCCAGAGCTCCTCGGGTGGGACAACCTCACGAAGGCGGAGTCGACGGAGTCGTTCTTTCTGGCGTTCCTCGTCGCGTTGCACGTAGCGACCGCGCTCGCGCTGCTGTTCTACTACCGCAAGGACTGGGTGCGGATCGTCGCTGGGCTCGCGAGCAGCGCGCGCGAGCGCCGGATCACCACCCCCGACGCGCGGCTGGGCATGTTGCTGATCGTCGCGACGATTCCTGCGGGTCTCGTCGGGCTCGTGTTCGAACACGAGTTGCGCGTCGTGTTCGCCAAACCCGAGGCAGCCGCGATCTTCCTGATGTTCAACGGCGTCGTCCTGCTCGTCGGCGAGGCGCTGCGCCGGCGCGTCGCGGCCGGCGTCGGCTACCGGGGCGACGGGTTCACCGGCGGCCGCCGCATCGAGACGCTGTCGTACGGCGAGGCGTTCTTCATCGGCTGTATGCAGATCGGCGCGCTGTTCGCCGGGATCAGCCGCTCGGGCATCACGATGGTGGCCGGACTCATGCGCGGCCTCGATCACGAGGACTCGGCGCGATTCGCGTTCATGCTCGCCACGCCCATCATCCTCGGTGCGGGGCTCTACAAGCTTCCCGACCTCACCGGGCCGCTGGGCAACGGCATACGAGGACAGGTGTTCGTCGGCGCCGTCGTCGCCGGGATCTCCGCGTACCTGTCGACGCGCTTCCTCGTACGTTTCTTCGAGACGCGGACGCTGACGCCCTTCGGGATCTACTGCCTCGCGTTCGGGGCGTTCTGCGCGATCTACTTCGCGCTCTGAGACCCTCGCGACAGTCCTCTACGAGACGACGCGGGCCATCTCCTCGATGCTGAGCTCGCCGCGCAGAACGCGGCGCAACGCCGCGACGCGGAGCGTGTCCATGCCCTGTTCGACCGCAACGTTCTGGATCTCGACGCTGTGAGCGCGCTCGACGATCAGGCGTGTGATGTCTTCGGTGACCGGCATGATCTCGAAGATGGCGGCGCGGCCGCGATAGCCAGTGTGGCGGCAGTTCGAGCAACCGACGGGCCCGCGCACGGTGATGCCGTGGGCCAGGATCTCATCGGTTGCGCCGAGCCGGGTCAGTACGGCGAGATCGGGCTCGATGGGCTGGGCGCAGTGCTCGCACAACTTGCGGGCGAGCCGTTGCGCGGCGATACAGGAGATCGCGGAGGCGACGAGATACGGCTCCACCCCCATGTCGACGAGCCGGATCGGCGCGGCCGCGGAGCTGGTCGCGTGCAACGTCGACAGCACGAGGTGACCCGTGATCGAGGCGTCCGCCGCGATGCGAGCGGTCTCCGCGTCGCGCACCTCGCCGACGAGAATCACGTCGGGGTCGGCGCGCAGCGTCGACCGGAGCGCGCCCGGGAAGGTCATGCCCGCGCGCGAGTTGATCTGGATCTGCTTGACGCCGTCGAGGCGGTACTCGACCGGGTCCTCTACCGACACGATGCTCTTGTCGCGCGTGTTCACCGAAGAGATCAGCGCGTAGAGCGTCGACGACTTCCCGGAGCCGGTCGGCCCGGTGACGAAGATCGCGCCCTGCGGCGCCTCGAACGCGGTGACGAGGCGGCTGCTCTCGTACTCCGACAATCCGAGGCTCGAGATGTCCATCGCGCCACGGACGGGATCGAGCAACCGCAACACGACGGCCTCGCCCGCGGCGGTCGGGACCGTCGCGATGCGGACGTCGATCGGGCGTCCCTGGACACTCAACGAGAAGCGGCCGTCCTGCGGGATGCGGTTCTGCGCGATGTCGAGGCTGCCCATCACCTTGAGGCGGCTGACCATCGGCCGCAGGACGTTGAGCGGCGCTTCGGACGTGTCGTGCAGGATGCCGTCGATGCGCATCCGGATGCTGACACTCCTCGATGCCGGTTCGATGTGGAGGTCCGAGGCGCGGTCGGCCACGGCCTTCTCCAGCAACGCGTTCACGAGCTTGACGACCGGTGCGTCGTCGACGAGCGCGCCGCTCGATATCTCGGCCTCGGCGTCGTAGTCGTCGGCCGCGTCGTCGAGCGAGCTCTCGATGAGATCAGAACGCGAGTAAGTGTCTTCGATCGCGGCGAGCAGGTGGCCGGTGTCGGCCAGCGCCGCGAGGATCGACTGGCCCGTGAGCACGCGGATGTCGTCGAGGGCGAAGACGTCGTTCGGGTTGGCCATGGCCACGACGACCTGCCCACTCCACCGTTCGACCGGAAGCGCGCAGTAACGGCGCGCGACCTCCTCTGGGATCATGCCGGCGAGCAGGACGTCGGGCGGGTGAGTCTCGAGATCGACGAACGGGACGCCGAGATGGTCGGCGAGCGCTTGCGAGAGTTGGAAGCTTGTGACCGCGCCGATGTCGATGAGCGCTTCGCCGAGTCGTTTGCGGGTCGTGCGCTGGTGCTCGAGCGCGCGTTCGAGATCGTCTTGGGTGATCAGGCCGCGGTCGACCATCGCCTGGCCCAGGCGGGTGACCGACTGCTGGATGGAGGGCAGCCGCATGAACGGCGGGAAGCCGACCGGGGCATCCTCGTCGTCGGGATCCGACTCGGCCGCGTCGAAGGCGCGGTAGTCGACGTCGGGCGCAACGGGTTGCGGGCGTTGGTCCGACGCGGCGGCGTCGGCCGGCCCGACCCGCATCGATTCGAGGATCTGTTGCAGGCGGGCCTCGATCTCCTGCGGGTTCGAACCGCTCAACTCGATCTTTTGGCTCGGTTCGGCGATGAGATCGAAGCGCTCGTCGGAGACCACACCTGAAAATCGGCCGCGCCGGGCGATCCTGGAGGAATTGCCCCGCCCGGCGAGCCTGAGAAACACCATTCTCGGCGCATAGGCCTCTAGCGTCGAGCTGCCGGCCCCGCAAGGAGGAAGCCATGGCCACTGCAGACGAGGTCCGGGACGCGCTCCTCGAGCGGATCGCGTACCACACGGTCAGCGCCGACGCCCACGAGATCCTGGCGCTCGCGAAGGCGTACAGCTATCTGGTCGACGAGCCCGACGACGACGAGGACGACGACGACGAGGACGACGACTGACCTACGCACGAGTATCGACGGGCGGCGCGTCCCTACGGGCCCGAGTCGGTTTCGTCGCCGTCTTCCCGCCATCGGCTGCGGTTCGTGAAGGGTCGCCTCCTTCGAGAAGCAGGGTCTATAGCCTCTAGCTCGCCGCGCATGCTGCGCGGTGAAATGGGTATCAGAACGAGAGATTCTCGAGCTGAAGGAAAAGGGGTTACGTCATGCGCGTCTCGAAGAGGACGGCACTCTTCGCCGTCACGGTGGGCGTCGTCCTCGCGACGAGTGCCTGCGGCAGCTCTTCCAAGAATTCGTCGGGATCCGGGGGGACTACGACAACGGCCGGCGGCTCGTCGGCGCCGCTGCAGCTGTCGGCGTTCACCTCCGACTTCTCGGCCATGAACCAGCTGAAGAGCATCGCGAGCAAGGGCTCGGGACTGATCGGTGTATTGCTGCCCGACACCACGACGTCCGCCCGCTATGAGAGTTACGACCGCCCGTACCTCACGAAGGCGTTCGAGGCTGCGGGTCTGTCGACCAGTGACTTCAAGATCGACAACGCGCAGGGCAGTGCAGCGACGATGCAGACGCAGGCCGAGGCCGACATCACCAACGGCGCGAGCGTTCTGCTCGTCGACGCGCTCGACTCCGGCAGCGGTGCTGCGATCGAACGGAACGCCGAGTCCAAGGGCGTGAAGGTCATCGACTACGACCGCCTCGTGAAGGGCGGATCGCCGGACCGCATCTATGTCAGCTTCGACAACGTGAAGGTCGGGCAGCTCATCGGCCAGGGCGAGGTCGACTGCATCGCGGCGTGGAAAGTCAACAAGCCGAACATCCTCGTGATGGACGGCGACCCGACCGACAACAACGCCACCCTGTTCGCGCAGGGCTACAACGGGGTGTTGAAGCCGAAGTTCGACAGTGGCGCTTACGTCAAGGTCGGCGAGCCGGCCGGCACGTGGACCCCGTCGGTCGCGGCGACGACGTTCCAGCAGCAGCTGACCGCGCACCCGAACATCAACGCGGTGGTCACCCCGAACGACGACAACGCGAACGCGGTGATCGCGGTTCTGCACACGAACAAGGTCGCGGCGAATACCTTCCCGACCACGGGTCAGGACGCGTCGACCGTGGGTCTGCAGAACATCCTGAAGGGGTACCAGTGCGGCACCGTGTACAAGCCGATCTACCTCGAGGCGCAGGCCGCCGCTGCGATCGCGCTGTACCTCCGGGCCAAGGAGGCACCGCCGTCGTCGCTCGTGAATGCGAAGACGCACGACTCGACCGCCAACACCGACGTTTCGTCCTCCTACCAGACCCCGATCTGGGTGACCTCGAGCAACATGGCGTCGACCGTGGTAAAGGACGGCGCGGTGAAGGTTTCCGAGTTGTGTGTCTCGGAGGTCGCGACCGCTTGCAAGAACGCCGGTATCCAGTAGTCCCAGAAGAGCAAATGGCCAACCGGACCGAAGGTTCACCACGTGACCACTGACGTCGGTACGGCTGCGGCGCCGGAGCGGGACCAGCCTGCTCCGGCGCTGCTGCTGCGCCTCGAAGGAGTCAGCAAGAGCTTCGGTGCGGTCCACGCGTTGACCGACGTCGACCTCGACGTCCCCGCGGGTCAGGTCACGGCACTCGCCGGCGACAACGGTGCGGGCAAGTCGGTGTTGATCAAGTGCATCGCCGGGATCTATACGCCGGACACGGGAACGATCTACTGGCAGGGACGGCCCGTGCACCTGCGCAATCCCCGCGACGCGGCCGCGCTTGGTATCGAGACCGTGTACCAGGACCTCGCACTGTGCGACAACCTCGACATCGCGCAGAACATGTTCCTCGGCCGCGAGAGAGTGCGGCACCTCACGCTGTCCGAGGACGCGATGGAGGAAGCGGCGGGACGGACCTTGCAAAGCCTCGCGGTCACGTCGGTGCGATCGGTGCGCCAGCAGGTGGCGTCGCTGTCGGGCGGTCAACGCCAGGCCGTCGCGATCGCGAAGGCGGTGCTGTGGAACTCGAAGCTCGTGATCATGGACGAGCCGACCGCCGCGCTGGGCGTCGCGCAGACGGCGATGGTGCTGAAACTCGTGCGGAGTCTCGCCGACCGCGGCCTCGCGGTGATCGTCATCTCCCACAACATGAACGATGTTTTCCAAGTGGCAGACCGCATCGCGGTGCTCCATCTCGGCCGGCTGGTGGCGACGCGCCCCGCAGCCGAGATGGACAGGCAGATCGTCGTCGACCTCATGACGACGGGGGTCTCGACGAGGCAAGTCGGCGCCGATGCAACCGCGGAGAGGCCGGCCGATGACGCGGGTTGACGAACCGGAGCCGCCCGCACCCATCGCGGTCGATGATCCCGACTTGCGGCAGGCGGCCGCGGCCGAGAGTGAACCGCCGGGCGGTCTCCGGCCGCCTCCCGAGACCCTGCGCGGCTACTTCCGGATCGTCTACCTGCGCATCCGGTCGGGCGACAGCGGCGTGCTCCCGGTGGTCGCAGGTCTCCTGCTGATCTCGATCCTCTTCCAGGCGCTGAACTCCAAATTCCTGTCGGCCGGCAACATCGTCAACCTGCTCATCCAGGGAGCGGTGTACATGCTCTTGGCGATGGGCGAGGTGTTCGCACTGTTGCTCGGCGAGATCGACCTGTCGATCGGGTTCGTGAGCGGGATCGGCGGCGTCGTGACCGCGGAACTCGTCAAACAGTCGGTGGGCTGGCCGTGGTGGGCGGCGATCATCGTGGCGTTGCTCGTCTGCGCGGGAATCGGCCTGCTGCAGGGAACGATCATCACGCGGCTCGGCCTGCCGTCGTTCGTCGTCACCCTGGCCGGTCTGCTCGGTTGGCAGGGCGTGATGCTCATGATCCTCGGCGCGGGCGGGAGCGTCCCGATCAACAACAACATCATCAACGACTTCGCCAGCGGCAACCTCACACCGCTCGCGAGCTGGGTGGTGATGATCGGAATCGTCGCGTTCGTCGGCGTGCGCATATGGGTGCAGGAGTCGCGCCGTCGCGCCTCCGGCCTGATCGCCCCGCCGGCGAGCCTGACCGCGCTGAAGATCGCGGGGATCGCGGCCGCCGGCATCATCCTCGTGCTGATCTGCAACACCGACCGGGGCCGGCTGATCGAGATCAAGGGCGTGCCGTACGTCGTGCTGATCGTGCTCGCCGTCTGTGCCGCCTGGACGTTCCTGCTCGGGCGCATGAAGTTCGGGCGGTACGTGTACGCGATCGGCGGCAACTCCGAGGCGGCGCGCCGTGCGGGCATCCGGCTCTCCAGGATTCGCACGTTGTGCTTCATGCTGGCGTCGTTCACGGCCGGCATCGCCGGCATCGTCTATGCGTCACGCCTGCAGTCGGTGTCGACCGCGCTCGACGGCGGCACGCTCGTGCTGTACTCGGTCGCGGCGGCGGTCATCGGCGGCACCAGCCTCTTCGGTGGGCGGGGCAAGGCAGTGCACGCCGTCCTCGGCGGCCTCGTCATCGCGGCGATCGACAACGGCATGGGATTGCAGGGCTACAGCGCGGCCGCTCGCAACGTGGTCACCGCACTGGTCCTGCTCGCGGCAGTCACCATCGACTCGCTCGCCCGCCGCGACGCGGCGCGCCACTGACTTCGACGCGACACGAGTGCGTCGAGGCCACGGCGCGCGACCTGGTCGGAACAATCATTCGGGTTGGCCGGGCGGTGCGGGAGGTACGATCGTCAACGTCCCGGACCGGTAGTTCGGTCCTCGGCGCCCAAGTAGGCTGCTCGATCTGACGAGTGCCAGCGAAGGATCTCGGTCCTTCGGGCGTTTGCGCAGGTCAGAGCTAAGTTTCCCAGCGCTCGTAGCTCAATGGATAGAGCATCTGACTACGGATCAGAAGGTTGGGGGTTCGACTCCCTCCGAGCGCGCTGAACTGCTGCAGGTCAGAGCCCATATGGGCTCGCCGCACCTTCGCCAAATCGGCTTGCTTGCTAACGGTTGCTAACAAGAGGTCCGTAGGTCGCTTGTCGCGTTGAGCTCTCGCAGTGCGCTTATCCCTTGTGGAGGAGCGATGCGAGGCAGTGTCGTGAAGCGCGGCAACACGTGGAGTTACGTCGTCGACGTCGGTCGCGATCCGGTCTCGGGTCGCCGGCGCCAGCGGTGGAAGGGCGGCTTCGCGACCAAACGCGAGGCCGAGAAGGCATTGGGTCGAGCGTTGGCCGCGGTCGGCGCGGGCGAGGTTGCCGACGCGGGGTCGCTGGCGGTTGGCGCGTACTTCGACGAGTGGCTCGCCGGGCATGTGCCGTCGCTGAAGCCGTCGACCGCGAAGAGCTACCGCGAGGTGGTGCAGTGGTACGTCAAGCCTCGGCTGGGCCGGGTGAAGCTCGTCGACCTCAACGCGCTCCTCATCAGGAGTCTGTACGCCGAGCTGCTCGCGAATGGCGGTCGTCGGCGGCGGGCCGAACTTTCGCCCGCGACGGTCGCGGTGGTGCACCGGGTGCTGCGGAAGGCGTTGAACGACGCGGTGCTGTGAGGTCTGCTGGTGCGGAGTCCGTTGCTGGCGGTGAAGCCGCCTCGGCATGAAGCGCCCGAGATGCGGGCATGGAGCCCGGATGAGGCGCGGCGGTTCCTCGGTGCGGTGGTTGACGATCGTCTGTACTCGTTGTGGGTGTTGGTGCTCGCGACGGGGATACGGCGGGGCGAGCTGGCCGGGCTGCGGTGGGGTGATGTCGACCTCGACGCGGGTGTGCTGGCTGTGCGTCGGTCGCGGGTGAGCGTGTCGTACCTCGTACGCGAGTCCGATCCGAAGACGCGATCCAGTCGCCGGACGATAAGTCTCGATGCGCGGGTTGTCGCGGTGCTGCGCGCGCATCGTCGGCGTCAGCTCGAGGACCGACTCGCGTGGGGCGCGGCGTGGACCGACACCGGCTACGTGTTCACGAGCCAGGACGGCCTCCCGATGCATCCGGAGCGGATCACCGTGCTCTTCGGTCGACTGGTCGCGTCGGCGGGGCTGCCGAAGGTCCGTTTGCACGATCTTCGCCACACGTCCGCGAGCTTGATGCTCGTGGCCGGCGTGCATCCGAAGATCGTGAGCGAGCGGCTCGGTCACTCCAGCATCTCGATCACGCTCGATCTGTACAGCCACGTCATCCCGGGCCTGCAGGCAGAAGCGGCAGAGAAGCTCGGCGAGATGATCCTCGGCGACGGTTGACGTCCGTGCACCTACCGCCGCCGGGACACGTGTGTTCGCCGCATCATTCGGGCTGGCACATGCGCTGCACCTCGTGTAGCAAACCGGAGCGTGATCGGTGACGACTTGCTCGCGGCATGCGCTGCTCTGGAGCGCGACCCATTGCACGTCATCTCTCTCGGCAGCAAGGAACTGTTTCACTCGAACCTTCTCGCGTGGTTCGCCGACCAGTTCCCCGGAGCGGTAGCTGAGGTCTTTCGCGACATCGCTCAGGCCGGAGAACCCGGCGCGGGTTCGACGGCGGAACGAGAGCGGATGCATCTCGATTTGGTCCTTCGCCTTCCTGGCCTGCT
>Ga0335083_10003496_pt1 | contig 20350 bp, 20 predicted proteins | sample Lox_Sample_42_FD_206716 | JGI IMG/M metagenome (GOLD analysis project Ga0335083, IMG submission 206716) | Soil microbial communities from Loxahatchee National Wildlife Refuge, Florida, United States - Lox_Sample_4.2 | ecosystem: Environmental > Terrestrial > Soil > Wetlands | place: USA...
TCCCGACGCGCGTGAGTCGGCGCGCGGCGAGCATGCCGCGGTCGCGCTGCGGGACCACGGCGCGCCCCGCGTCGAGACGGCGAGTGTCGGTGCGGCGCTGCCGCGCCTCGATCCGAAGGCGCCGGGCGCCGCCGCGCGGAACGACCGGCTCGAGATCGTGTTCGTGGCGCCGAGCGCCAGCTGACGCACTCGTCGGCGCGCGAGCTCAGTCGCACGCGCCCACCGGCTCGCAGGCGCCCCCGACGCAGCGATCGGTGTAGCAAACGTCGTCCGTGTCGCAGGACTCGCCGAGGTTTCGCAAGTTGACGCATTTGCCGTCGGTGTCGCAGCGCGCGTACGGCACGCAGTCCTCGAGCGAGTCGAACGGCCGAGCGGCGCACGCCTCGCCGGCCGCCGGTAGCGGCGTGCACTTGGCCGTGAGCGTCATCGCGACGACGTCGGCCGTCGTCACCGGACAATATTGTCCGACCGGGCAATCCTCCGGCAAGCCGAGCCCGCACGTCGCGCCCGCGTCGCCCGGCTTCTGGCATTGCCAGCCGAGCGCCGGCGACACGGCCGTGAGCACGCACGAAAGCCCGGTGGCGCAGAGCGCGATGCTCGAGGGATCGCACGCGTCGCCCTCGTTGCCGAGCGTGACGGAATCGACGGTCACGCACTGTCCCGGCATCATTTTGCTCTTGTCGTCTCCCTGGCAGAGGAGACCGGCGTCGCACTGCGCCTCGACGCCGCCGCCGCAGGCCTCGCCGCTTTCGGCGGGCTTCACGCAGTGGGCGTTCACCTGAGAGCAGACGAGGCCGTCCGCGCACTGGTCGTCGCTCCCGCAGGGCAAGCCGGCGCTGTAACGCTCGACGCACGTGCCGGGACACGCGTCTTTGACGTCGCAGATGAGCGAGCCCACGCATTCTTCGTCGAGCTCGCAGCTCTCGCCCGCCGCGCGCGTGCCGGTGATGGCGGCCTCGCACGCGTCGCTGCCGCGCTCGGTGAGGTCGCTGCAGGCTTTCGCTTCGGTCGCGTCGAGGCACGCCTGGACTTTGTCGGCGTGATAGTCGACGGTGCCGGCGTCGACGGCCGCGGAGAGCGCATCGAGGCCGCTCTGGCGCAAGCGTTCGGCGGTGATCGTCTCGCAGTCTTCGTACGCGGTGACGATGCCGTAGTAAGCCCCGAAACAGCGCGCGACCACGTCGCAATAGGCCTTGGCGTACGCGTCCGGGAGCGCATCGAGCGCGATGCCGCCGGAGCCGCTCGTCGCGCCGGAGCCGCCGCTCGACTCGCCGGCCCCGCCGGGCGCGGGCGTGTCGAACTCGCTGTTGCCGCCGCACGCCGCCGCCCAGGCGCACGCGAGCCCGAGCGCCCAAATCGTCGTCCTCATGCGGCGGGATTATATGCGGCGGTCCACCGGAGTAGCATCGCGGAGCGTCCGAGCTCCGTCATGTCGCTCCCACTCTCGACCACCTTTGCCCACGGACAATCCCACCGCGCGCGCGCCGCGCTCGCCGCCTTTCACGCGACGACGCTCGACGCGCTGCTCGCGGCGCACGAGCGCGACGATCCGTTCGAGGAGGCGCTCGCGCTCTTCCACGAGGTCGCGGCGAGCGTGCCCGCGTATGCGGCGTTCCTCGGCGAGCACGGCGTCGAGTGGACGCGCGTGACGAGCCGCAGCGATTTCGAGCGGCTCCCGACGCCGACCAAGGACACTTATTACCGGCGTCACCCCCTGCCCGCGCTCTGTCGCGGCGGACGGCTCGAGGATTCGGATTTCGTCGCCGTGTCGTCGGGTTCGACGGGTGAACCCGCGGTGTGGCCCCGCTTCGTGAGCGACGAGCTCGGGAGCGCGGAACGCTTCGAGCAGGTGCTCGCCGACGCGTTTCAGGCGCGCGAGCGCCGCACCCTCGGCGTCGTGTGCTTCGCGCTCGGTAGCTGGGTCGGCGGGATGTACACGACCGCCGCCTGCCGGCACGTCGCGGCCAAGGGCTACCCGCTCACGCTCGTCACGCCGGGCAACAACGTCGTCGAAATCCTGCGCGTCGTCCGCGCGCTCGCGCCGTATTTCGAGCAAACCGTGCTCTTCGGTTACCCGCCGTTCTTGAAAGACGTGATCGACGCCGGGCGGGCCGATGCGCTCGACTGGGGCGCGCAGCCCGTGCGGCTCGTCACGGCGGGCGAGGTCTTCAGCGAGGCCTGGCGCGACCTCGTCGTCGAGCGCGCGGGCGGCTCCGATCCGGCGCGCTCGACCGCGTCGCTCTACGGCACGGCGGACGGCGGCGTGCTCGCGAACGAAACCCCGCTCTCCATCACGATCCGGCGCCTGCTCGCCGAGCACCCGAGCGCGGCGCGCGAGCTCTTCGGCGAACCGCGGTTGCCCACGCTCTGCCAATACAATCCGCTCCACCGCTATTTCGAGGTCGACGACCGCGACCTGCTCTTCACGGGTGACGGCGGCGCGCCGCTCGTTCGCTATCGCATTCTCGATCGGGGCGGGGTCGTCGAATACGAACGCATGCTCGCGTTTTGTCGCGACCATGGCTTCGATCCGCTGGCCGCGCTCGGCGAGACGCCCGCGCGCGCATTGCCGTTCGTGTTCGTCTTCGGCCGGACCGGCTTCGCCGTTTCGTACTACGGCGCCAACGTGTATCCGGAAAACGTCGCGCCCGCGCTCGAAGCGCCCCTCGTCGCCCCGCACGTCACCGGCAAATTCGTCCTCGAGCTCACCGAGCGCGCCGACGGGGACACCACGCTCCGGGTGAGCGTCGAGCTCGCCCCCGGCCGCGAACCGCGCGAGGAGCTCGCTCGGAGCGCGGCGCGCGCCATCGAAGCCGAAATCCTGCGGCAAAACAGCGAATACCGGAGCTACGTGCCCGAGGCGCGCCGGACGCCGGAGGTGCGCCTCATGCCCAATGCGGACCCCTCGTATTTCCCTAAAGGCGTGAAGCACCGGTACGCGCGGTGAAGATCCGCCGCGCCCGCCGGAGCCAAGCTTCGCGGCTGTCGGGTGTCAGTTGTGCTCAGTCTGGAAAAGCGGCCGCATGCGCCGTCGCTCTCGCCCCCGGCCGGTGAGTCGGCGCTGGACTAACCGCAGAAGCAGGCGAATGCTTGTGTGAGCCGGGCGTGTGCTCGGTCGAGACGAACAGTGCCCCCAGTTCCCCGCGATTCCCTCTTCGGTGAACGCATCGTTTGGGCTGGCAGACCCGCCGTCATTCGACCCTCCGCTTTTCAGCGCTCGCTCGCGTTCGTCTCGTTCTTCGCGGCGGCGATCACGCTCTGCTTCGCGCTCGTGGTGGCGCTCGTGCTCAAAGCCGACTTCGGGCCGCTGTTCTTCTTCGCGTTCTGGTGCGCGACGCTCGGCCTCGGCATCTTGCAGGGCCCGCGCGTCGTGCTCTCGCAGTCGCGTTACGTCGTCACCGATCAGCACGTCATCGCGATCTACGGGCCCATCCGCCGTACGATCGAGCGCAAGTCGATCAGCTTCGCGCGCATCTACTGGGACGAGAGCCATCCGGACGCGGGCGACGTCGAGCTCGTGCGCGCGGTGCCGACCGGCGCGCTCCGGCGGCGTCTGATGCTGAGGCTCATCGGCGTGCGCGCACCGGACCGGGTTTGGGCCATCGTGCGCGGCGCCGAACGGCTCGCCCCGCGCGGAGCCGCCGATCGGCCGCTCACGCAGCGGCTCGACGTGGACGAGCGCGTGGTGTGGTCGGCGCAACCGCGCCAGGCGCTCAAGCGCTACCTCCCACGCGGGCAGCGCGAGTGGGCGCTCCTCGCCATGGCCGCGGCGCTCCTCGCCGGCGGCGGCCGCATGGCAATGGGCGCTTTCCCCGCCCTCCGCCACGTACGCGAAGGCGGCTTGGAAGTGAGCTCGGTGACCTTCGCGGTGCTCGCGCTCGGGATGGCTTCGACCATCCTCTTGCTCGTCGGGATCGCCTGCTACCTCGTGTACGACGCGATCATTCGCAGCGGCTACCTCGCCGCGTACACGCGTTACCTCGTGACGAACAAGCGCGTGCTCATCCAGCGCCGTTCGGAAGAGCTCCACCTCGATCGCCAGAAGATCTACGACGTGATCGAGGCGCCGAAGGGCGACGGCCTGCACGACGTCTTCCTCGTCCTCGACGGGCCGCGCGCGCGCGCCGTGGCGGCGAGCGGCGCGTTCGGCGAAATTTCGCGCGGACCGCATTTGCGGCCGGTGTTCGAGGCCGTCGAAGACGCGGAAGGCGTGACGCGCATCCTGCGCGAGCCGCCCGAATTGCCGCACGCCGCGTGAACCGACGCTGCGCTCAGCGCGGCGCGGCCTTTCCCTGGTGCCGGCGCGGCGGGAATTTCCGGAGCTCGCTCGTGCACTGGTCGCGGTAGCGGAGCGCGTGCTCCGTCCAAGGTTCCTCGGCCCCGGCGGCGAGCAGGTACGCGTCCCATTCTTCGACGGCTTGCTCGTAGCCGGCTCGGCGGGCGTGGGGATCGTCTTCACCGCGCGCGCGGCTCATCGCCACCAAGGCCGTCAGATAAAAGCGCTCGTAGCGCGGGAAGAAGTCGAGACCGGGCAAGTCGAGCGGCTCGTCCGTGCTGTAGGTCGAGAGCGGCAAGCGCACGAGCAAGCCGTTCTCGAGCGCGGCGTTCGCCGCAGGCACGTCGCCGAGGCGCTCGAGCGTCACGCCGAGCTCGAAGCGGGTGAAGGCCTGGAGCGGCGGCGCGAGCGCGAGCGCGACGGCCGCCCGGTAGTCGCTCGCCGCGCGCCAGAGGTCCCCGAGGCCGGCTTCGCTCATGGCACGGAAATAGAGGGCGCTCGCGCGTGCGTCGGGCTCGAGCGCGTTCTCGAGCGCGTGCGTCTCGGCGTCGCGCGCGGCCGCGAAGTCGCCGCCACGCGCCTTGGCGAGACCGAGCTCGTGCCACGTGTCGGCGAGGAGCTCGCTCGTCGGCAGCGCGGCGACCGCTCGTTCGAGCAAGGTCACGGCCTCGGCGTCGCGCCCGGCGTCCGCCTCGACGAGCACGTGGCCCATCGCGGAAGCGAGCCGCGGATCGCGCGGCGTGCCGACCTCTGCGAGGTCGATCGCCGCGACGGCGCCGTGCTCGAAATCGAACGAGGCGTCGAAGCGCGCCTCGGCTCGCGCGGCGAGATCCCGCTCGAGCTCGGTGAGCAGTCGCGCTTCGCGCGCCGCCTGAGGGTCACGGAGGCGCTCCCACAACGTCGGACGCGACGAGGCCGGCAGCGCCACGATGAGCGCGACTGCCGCGACGGCGGCGCCGAGCACGCGCGGGCGCATCAGCGCGCGCCCTTCGCGAGAGCGTGGCGAGCATGCTCCGCCCAGGGTCCGCGTCCCGCGCCGCTCGCCAGAAACGCGCGCCAATGCGCGCGGCGGAGCGCTTCGTCCCGGCCGAGCGCCAACATGGCGATGGCGGCGTGGAGCTCGCCGTCGAGCAGCATGATGCGCGAAGGGCCGATCGGGGCCGGCGACGGCGTGAGGTCTCCGCTCGGAGTGAGCGCCGCTTCGGCCACGCGCGCGCGCTCCGCCGGCGTGAGCTCGCTTTCGAGATCCCACGGACCCTCGGCCTCACGCGCGGCCGCGCGCGCCTGCTCGCTCCGCCCGGCGCGGTCGAGCGCGAGCGCCGTGAGCGCGAAGATGATGTCGCGATCGCCCGCGAGCGGAATCGCGCGCGCCGTTTCGAGGTAGCCGAGCGCCGTTTCGACGCCGTTCGGCCCGCGCGCGAGCGCGAGACTCGCCGCCTCGACGACGGCGACGCGCTCGGCCTGGAGCGAGCCGAGCAGCACGGCCCGCGGCACCAAGAGCCGGTAGGCGCGCTCGGCCGCGTCGAGCGCGCCCGCGGCGAGGGCCGTCCGCGCGACGTCGAAGAGCGCGGGCGCGTCGTCGAGCGGCGGCGCGTTCTCTGCGGCGAACGGCGCGAGCACTGCCCACGCCTCCTGCACGTGTCCGAGACGAAAGAGCGCGCGGCCCCACACGAGCTTGGCCGCGGAAGCCGTTTCCGTGGTCGCGCTCGCGGCCTTGGCGAGCTCGAGCGCGACGGCCGGTTCCGTGCCGAGCCGCGTCTCCGCGTTGGCGAGCTCACGGCACGCAAGCACGATCTCGGGCGGGCGCGCCCGCGTCCAGAGCGTCGGCTCGCCGCCCGCGTGCGGCCGACACGCGACTGGGCGCGCCCCGCTCGCCGCCGCCGCGACGAGCTCCGCGGGCGGCGTGAGCTCGAGGAGCAATGCGGGCAACCAGACGGGCATCGCTCCGCGAGTGTAGATCCCGCGGGCGGTCGTGTCAGCGCGGGCTCAAGGCGCGGCGGCGCGCCCCACGAAGGGGTTGTGCAAGACGATCGTCTCCGAGCGGCGCGGACCGACGCTCACGAGGTAAATCGGCGCGCCCGTCTCCTTTTCGAGGAAACGAATGTACGCGCGCGCCGCGCCGGGCAGCTCGTCGAGCACCCGAGCGCTCTCGAGCTTCTCCTTCCAACCCTCGAGCTCGACGTAGACCGGCTTCAAGAGCTCCGGCCGATCGAGCAGGTCGAGCGGCAAATCTTGCACCCGCCCGTCCGGCGTGTCGTACGCGACGCACACCTTGAGCGTCGCCAGACCCGTCAGCACGTCGAGCTTGGTGAGCGCGAGGCCGTCGAAGCCGTTCACGCGTGCGGCGTAGCGGAGCGCCGGCAGATCGAGCCAGCCGGTGCGGCGCGGGCGCCCCGTCACGGAGCCGAACTCGGCGCCCACCTCGCGCAGGTGATCGCCCTCGGCGTTGCCGAGCTCGGTGGGGAACGGCCCAGCGCCGACCCGCGTCGTGTAGGCCTTCGTGATGCCGATGACCGTGTTGATGCGGTTCGGGCCGATGCCGGAGCCGACCGAGGCGCCGCCCGCCACCGCCGAGCTCGACGTGACGAACGGATAGGTGCCGTGGTCGAGGTCGAGCAGCGTGCCCTGCGCCCCTTCGAGCATCACCCGCTTGCCCGCCTTGATCGCGTCGTTCACGAGCACGGACGAATCACGCAGGAGCGGCACGAGGCGCGGCGCGCTCGAGAGGAGCGCGGTCGCGAGCGCGTCGGCCGACGGCACCGTGCCGCCGAGAGCCGTGATCGTCGGTGCCCAGCCGGCGAGCGCCGCCTCGACGCGTTCGCGGAGCCGCGCGGGATGACGGAGGTCGCCCGCTCGCACGCCGCTCCGGCGCGCCTTGTCCTCGTAGGCGGGACCGATGCCCTTCTTCGTGGTGCCGAGCGCGCGGCCCGCCGGCGCGGTCGTCTCGCGCAGCGTGTCGACGAGCACGTGATACGGCAAGATCAGGTGGGCGCGGTCGCTCAAAGCCAAGCGCGAGCCGAGATCGTGATGACCACGGCGGCCGAGCTCGTCGATCTCGCCGAGCAACACCTCGGGATCGACGACCATGCCCTGCCCGAGCACGCAGAGCGTCCCCGAACGCAGGATGCCGCTCGGAAGGAGCCGCACGACGAGCTTCTCGTCGCCCACGACGAGCGTGTGGCCGGCGTTCGGACCACCGGCGAAGCGCACGACGACCTCGGCGAACTCCGTATAAATATCGACGATCTTCCCCTTCCCCTCGTCGCCCCATTGCGCGCCAACGATTGCTACGACAGACATGGACTCCCTTTTCTCATTCCGTACCGTGCGCTCGCTCGAGCAGAGCGAGGGTGGCGGCGCCGAGCGCGCGCGGGTCGCGCGGCAGGGCTTGACGCTCCTCGGTTTCGACTCCGACGAGCGTCGCCGTGGTCAGTGTGATTTCCACGAGGTGCGTGTAGCGCCAAGCGCGCGCGTACGCGAGCGGATCGCCCGCCGGTGCCGCCGCGCACGCGATCCGGCAGGATCTGAGCGCTTCGAGCACCGCCGCGTCCGCGCTCGTGACGAGCAGGCGCGGCGCGACCGCGCGCGGGCGGCCGCCGAGCGACACCGCCCAGCCGAGCTCGTCGAGCCCGAAGGCGAAGCCCGCGGCGGGACGAGGCCGGCCGAAACGCGCACAAAGGCCGTCGTAGCGGCCGCCCGAGCCGATGGGACGACCGGGCCCGGCCGCGTGGATTTGAAAAACCGGCCCCGTGTAATAACCGAGGTCCCGCGTCTCGGCGAGATCGACCACGAGGCGCGGCGCGAGGGCCGCCGACTCGAGCGCGCGCGCGAGCTCGTGGAGCTCGGAGAGACAGGCGAGCGCCGCCGTGCCGGCGAGCGCGCGCTCGGCGCTCGACCAGAGGCCGTTCGAGCCGTGGAGCGCCGGCAGCGCCGCGAGGGCGCGAAGCTCCGCGCCTCTGAGGCCTTCCGCTTCGGCACGGCGGGTGAGCTCCGTCTCGTCGCGCATCCCGAGCGCCTCCACGATCGACGCGCGACGTTCGGGCGCGACCTCGCCGAGCAGCGCCGCGGCGATGCCGGCGTGGCCGAGATCGATCGTGAAGTCCTCGAGCCCGGCGCGCCGAGCCGCGGCCGCCGCGACGCCGATCACTTCGAGATCCGCGTCGATGCCGCTCGCGCCCACGAGCTCGATGCCGGCTTGCGGGATTTGCCGCTCGTGACGCGCGCGTTCGTGCTGGCGTCGCACGATGTTGCCCTGGTAGCTGAGCCGCGCCGGGAGCGGCACGTCGGCGAGACGCGTGCCCATGATGCGCGCGATCTGCGCGGTCATGTCCGGCCGCAGAACGACCACGCCGCCCGTCTCCGGTTCGATGAAGCGCAGGAGCTCGTCTTCCGCCGGCGTGCCGAGGCCGCGCTCGAGCACGGCGCCGTACTCGAACATCGGCGGCATGACCTGCTCGTAGCCGAAGAGCGTGAACGTCTCGAGCAGCACACGCGAGAGCGCCGCCTGGTCGCGCGCCTCAACGGGCAGCAAATCCCGCATTCCGGCGGGAAGCGGGTGCACGAGACCCGGCTGAAGCAGGCTCGCCCGACTGGCAGGCACGGGATCGCCGGGCGGGGGAATGGAAGCGGTCGGCAAAGCCGCGCGAGCCTAACATGGAGGTAAGCTCTCGCCATGATCGAACCCCACACGCTCGTCAGGCCGGAGGGTCACGCCGACGAACCGAAGCTCGACTTGCGCGAACGCGGAGCGCAGCGTGACGGGCAGCCGCAACTCCTCGACGGCCGGCTTTTCATGCAGCTTCTCGTCCTCGACTGCGCGCCGGAGCCGGGCCCCGCGAGCGTGGTGCAAAAGCTCGGAGCGTCGCTCCGCGCAGCGGGGGTCGGCTCCGTCCTCTACGAGGACGTGAACGATCCCTTCGGCCTCGGCCTGCTCACCTTCAGCGAGGAGCCGGCGGATTTCCTGACGAAGGTGCGCCCGGCCGTGACGGAGCTCGGCCGCGCCGTGACGCTCAGGCCGGATTTCACGATGCTCGGGCGCACGTACAGCTCCGGTTTCGAGCCGGACCTCGAGTTTTGGCTGCTCAAGCGCCCGCGCGAGACCGTGCTGAACGAGGCCTGGCCGTGGGCCATCTGGTACCCGCTCCGCCGCAACGGCGCGTTCGCGCGGCTCGAGCCACGCGAGCAGGGCGGCATCCTGCGCGAGCACGGCAACATCGGCAAGACGTACGCCGGCGCCGACCTCGCCCACGACGTGCGGCTCGCGTGCCACGGGCTCGACGCGAAAGACAACGAGTTCGTGATCGGGCTCATCGGCAAGAGCCTGCACCCGCTCTCGCACGTCGTGCAGGCGATGCGCGGGACGCGCCAGACCGCCGAGTTCATCGCGCAGATGGGGCCGTTCTTCGTCGGGCGCGCCGTCCAGCGCACGCCGGGCTGAGCGAGCCCGCGCGCCGCGCTACTTGGCGCTCACGGCTTGATACGCGGCCGTGAGACGCGTGAATTCTCGCACGAGCACGCGGAGCTCGGCGGCGCTCGCGCCCGGATGCCGATCGGGGTGATGCTCCGCCGCGAGGCGCCGGTACGCCTGCCGCACGTGCGCGTCGTCGGCGCCCGGCTCGAGGCCGAGCGCGCGGTAGGCCGCCTCTCTTTCGCTCGACTCGCGCAGCAGGCTCGTCGCGCGGGACCCGCCGTCCGCGCGCGCGCGACGGCGGCCGTGCAAGAAGTCGCGCGGCGTGAGCAACGCCGAGAGCCGCGAGCGCTCGCGCCCGCGCCGCACGTGGAACCGCACGTGCCCGTCCGGGAGGCGAAACAGCGACTCGAGCCGCGCGCGGAGCTGCCAGCGGAGCGCCGCGGCGACGAGCGCTTCGTTCGCCAGGCGCTCGTGCACGAGGATCTCGCCCGCGCGGCGTCCCGGCTCGATCACGAGGTGCCGGAGCAGCGTCGCGAGCGCGCCGCGATCGAGCGCGCCCTCGCGCACGAGGAGCTCGCCGAGCGGCGGGTGCGCGTGGTCCGTCTCCACGTCGTCCACGAGCCCGCTCGTGAAAAAGACGCGATGACTCCGCCCCGCGCGGCTGCCCGACGCTTCGACGAGCTCGAGGATGCCGCTCGCCCGCTCGCGGTGGAGCATGCCGAGCAGGTCGCCGAGCGTCGTGCGCGTGAGTCGCCCCGGCAGGTTCATCACCTCCGGCGATAGCGGGACCGGCGTCCGACGGCCAAGTTCCGCGCCGCGCGCGGCCTCGTCAGGACGTGCTCAGCCGGGCGGCTCGAAGTCGAACCCGACGCGGCTCGTGAACGGCGCGCAAGCGCCCGTGCGCGGCGCGACCGGACACGCGACGGCGCGCGAAACCACGGTGATGCGTCCCCCCGCGCCGCCGCCGAGCACGAACGCGAGCACGACCTCGGCGGGCCGTTCGCTCGTGCTCGCCACGCGGCTCCGGAGCGCGCGCGCGGCGCTCGGAGTCGCGACCACGAGCGCGTCGCTCCAGACCACGCTCTGGCCGGGCGGCGCGGCGACGCTCACCGTGCAGAGCAGCCGGCCGCTGCCGGCCTGAATGCGGCAGCCCATCGCGGCGAGCGGCTTCGGTTCGGCGCGCGCGGGCGCCGCGAGCAGCGCCGCCCCGAGCGAAAGCCACGCCGCGGCCGCGCGCAACCGCCGCGCCGGCTCACTCAAAATCCGCCTCGGAGCGCGGCGGCGCGTAGAAATCCACGAGCTCGATCGGCGTCGGACTCAAGCCGACCTCGAGCCGGGCGCGCTCGCCCCGCGCGTCCCCGCCGACCTGAAATGGCGCCTTGGGCTCGAACTCGAGCACCACCTTCTCGACCAAATAATCGAACAGGCACTTTGGATTCTCGTACTCGCCGCGCCAGATCTCTTTCAGATGGTAGACGAACTCGAGCGGCTTGATGGTCGAGAGCCGAAGCTGCATCCGGTCGCGCCGATCCTCGGCGTACGGAAACATGCGAAAGCCGTAGCCGTAGTACGGGATCGTCGAGAGCGCGCAGAGCCGCATCGGTCCTTCGTAGAGCACTTCGCCCGCGTACACGGGCCGGCCGACGACGCTGCCGTGCGGCCCCACCTTGTACGCTTCTCCGCCCGCGTTGATCGCGCGGCAATGCGTCATTCCCGCGAGAAGCAGGCTCGGCAACGTGCGCGTGAGGCTCGCGAGCGCGTACCCCGGCGGACCGCTCGAAAAGCGCTTGAACGGCGTCGTTCCGAGGTGCTGCTTCACCCAGTTGTAGTCGGCGAGCACGTGCGCGTCCGCGCCGAGCCCGCAGAACGGCGTGATGATGCCCTCCACCTCGATGAGCCGCATCGTGCGGCTCCCGGCTTCCTCGCACAGCCGCCGAATGTCGGCGTCGACCTCGCCGCCTTTCACGTCGCGCGCACCGACCACCCAAGCGAGCGCGTTGCCGGTCCCGAGCTTCAAGAGCCCGAAGCGCGGCAGCGCGGCGCCTCGCCGGCGCGCCTCACGAACCACTTCGGTAACCATCACCGTGAAGGTGCCGTCGCCGCCGCCCGTGAGCACCGTGTCGTACTGCCGGTGCACGAGCGTCTGCGCGATCTCGCGCGCGTCTTCGATGCGGCGGGACACGAAAAGGTCCGAACCCTCGAGGATGCGGTCGAGCGTCGAAATCACCTCCGCGGTGACGTTCTTGGCGCGGCCGTTCACGACCACGGCCACGCGCCGGGCCGGCGGTTCGCGCGCCGAAAGCGGCGCCGACGCGCGCTCGCTCCGCGGTCCGTCTCGGGACGTCACGGGCGTCGGGTCTCGCGGTTCGGTAAGCTCGTCATACCCCGCAATTTTCGCGGAACGGCGTCCGTAGTATAGGCTCCGCGTAGGGAAAAAAAGGCCGCTCACGGACCTTTCGGGCGGGGCTTAGATCCATGGGCAAGAAGAATCACACGCCGAAGCCGAAAGCAGCCACGCGGAGCACGATGCCGCCGGCGTCCTCGCGCGCCTCGCAGCGGCCCCCGGCCCCCATCGCGACCATGCCGGTGCCGGCGCCCCCGCAGCCGTCGGGCCGGAGGCTCGGGGTTCGTGGCGCCGCGCCGTGGGCCGCTCGGCACGCGGAGCGGCGGGCGCTCGAAGCCGCCGCCCGCCTACGCGATCCGCCGCGCCCCGGGAGCGCCCGCGCCACCCTGCGCACGCCCGATCAGGCCGACCGCATCAAGGCCCGCATCGGCGAGCTCCACACGGCGCTCGGCCGGGTCCGCGCGCTCAAGAAGAACCTGCAGGACGGCTTTTGGGAGCTCGCTCACGTGCTCAAGCACGTCGCCGACGAGCGGCTCTTCGACGCCAAGGGTTATGCGACGTTCGAGGCGTTCATCGAGCGCGAGGTCGACCTCGGGAGCAAATCGGTCGCGCTCAAGCTTTCCCGCCTGCCCGAAGTGTTTCTCGAATCGGCCGCGCGCCGTCACGGGCTCGACGCCGTGCTCGCGGCGCTGGATGCGCTAGACAGCGCCAAGCCCGTGCAGAAAAAGGCGGCCGCGCGCCAGGCGCTGCCGCTGAAGCCGCTCAAGCCTCCGAAGTGAGAGCCGGCTTTCATCCCTCGAGCCCGCACGGCTCCCCTTTCCTTTGAGATTCATCGACGAGTGTGAAATCCGCGCCGAAGCAGGTGACGGCGGACGCGGCGCCGTGGCGTTCCGGCGCGAGAAATACGTGCCGCTCGGCGGCCCGGCGGGCGGCGACGGCGGTCGCGGCGGCGACGTCGTGCTCGTCGCCGACGAAGGGCTCGGCACGCTCTACGATCTCACGCACCTCACCGTGCTCCGCGCCGATCGCGGCGAGCACGGACAGGGCAAGGATTGCTACGGCAAGGCCGGCCGCGATCTCGAAGTGCGCGTCCCGGTCGGCACCGTCGTCATCGACGCGGACACGGGCGAAAAGCTCGACGAGATCGTGCATTCGAAGGCGCGCGTCGTCGTGGCGAAGGGCGGCAAGGGCGGCCGCGGCAACAAGCACTTCGCGACCCCGACCGAGCGCGCGCCGCGCCGCGCGGAACCCGGCGAGCCCGGCGAACGCAAAAACCTGCGCCTCGAGCTCAAGGTCATGGCCGACGTGGGCCTGCTCGGCTTCCCGAACGTCGGCAAGAGCACGCTCATCAGCTCCGTCAGCCGCGCGCACCCGAAAATCGCCGACTACCCGTTCACCACGCTCGAGCCGCACCTCGGCGTGGTCTCGCTCGGCGACACCCGGCGCGGCCTCGGCAAAACCTTCGTCATCGCGGACATTCCCGGGCTCATCGCGGGCGCGAGCCGCGGCCTCGGTCTCGGTACGCGCTTCTTGCGCCACCTCGATCGCACGCGCCTCCTGCTCCACCTCGTGTGCGTGAGCGACGAGCCGGGCCGCTCGCCGCTCGCCGACTACCGCACGCTCCGCCACGAGCTCGCCGAGTTCGACGCCGATCTCGCGAAGCGCCCCGAAATCGTCGCGATGACGCAGGCCGATCGCCCCGAAGTCGTCGAAGCATACGCGCTCGCGAAAGAAGAGTTCGCCGCGCTCGGCATCGAGCTCCGGCTCGTGAGCAGCGCCACGCACGCCGGCATCGACGACTTGATGGCGGAAGTGTACGAGCGGATCAACGCCGTCACCTGACGCACGCGCGCCGGTCGTTTCGGGTTCTCCGCACGTCCACTCCCGCCACCTGCTGCCAGCGCCTGCACGGCGGCGCGGCCGTGCTCAGTTCATCGACGGCAAGAAGAGCGCGCCCGCGGCGACCGTCGTCCCGACCTGAAACTCGCTCTGCGCGGTCAAAAAGTCGCCGTCGCCGCGCCGGAACGTGAGCAGCACCGGCTTGCCGCCGTCGATGCCCTGGATCCCCACGAGGTCGCGCGTCATGTCGAGATCGAACACCGACTCGCCCGGCAAGCTCGCCGCCGCGCTCGTGTAACTCTCGAGCGCATCGTCCCCGGCGAGGCCGCACGAGACGGTCATGCTGCCCGGGTTCGCGACGCACACCTCGTCTTGGCCGTCGTTCGACGCCCAGCACGCCGCGACCTCTTTGGTCGGCACGCGTTGCGCCTGGCTCGTCCCGCTCACGACCGAAATCTCCGATTGATTCGGATTGCTCGCAAGGTGCGCGATGGGCGCGACGACCAGATCGTCGAGACCCGTGATGCCGACGATCACGCCCGGCGAAATCCCGCTCACCGCGACCGGCGCCGCCGCCAAGCGACCGTCGCCGCCGAGGGCGAACGCTTCGAGCGAGCCGTTCTTCTCCGAGACGTAGGCGGCGCGGTTCGCGAGCGTCACCGCCGCCGCCGAACCGTCGCCGAGGAGCAGAGGCTGACTGCTCGTCGCGGTGGTCCGGCCGTTCGGATAAAAGCGCAACTTGGTGCCCGTGAGCACGTAGACGCCGCGATCGCTCACGGCCCCCGAGAGCGAACCCTCGCCGTCGGTCTGCAAGACGACCGGATCGTGCAGGCGGCCGTTCGTGGCTCGAAACAGCAACGCGCCACCCATCTGGTTCGTCACGAGCACGCGGTCGCCGCGACTCGCGAGGCTCGCCGCGATGCCGCCCGCCGCCGCGACGGTCGGCCCGAGCGGGACCGCCTGCGTCATGACGCCCGACGCGACGTCACGGCAAATCAGCGTCCCAATTTGTCCCACGGCCGCCGCGCCGACCGTGCACAGCTGCGCGCTCGGCGCGTGTGCGGCCAGAGCCGGAGCCGAGGGAATGAAGGCGCCGATGCCCGCGAGCAAAGCGCCGCTAACGAGTGAACCCTTGCGTACCATATGTCCTCCGTTGCGGAAGATCCGTTGGGGGATCTCCCGAGCTGCCCCGCTTACGGTGAAGGGTCGCGGCGGTTACATCGGTTTCGTCGCGGCGTGCGCTTCCGCGAAACTCAGGGAGCTTCCGTGCTGCGACGCGTTCGCTCGCGCGTCGCGAGCCCACACGCAAGAAATTTCTCTCTACGCGTCAGGCGCCGACGTCGACGAACTGATCCATTTCATCGAAATTGTATTCTTCGTTCGCGAGATTGTCGAAGCGCACGTACGCGTCCGTGTAGCGCGTCTCGAACGTGCCGGTCGGCCCGTTGCGCTGTTTGGCAATGATGATCTCGGCGACGTTGCGTTTGTCGGCGTTCTCTTTGAAGTAATAAAAATCGCGATAGATGAAGAAGATGGCGTCGGCGTCCTGCTCGATGGCGCCCGATTCGCGCAAATCGCTGAGCTGCGGGCGCTTGTCTTTCGTCGTGCGCGTTTCGACGGCGCGGTTCAGCTGACTGAGCGCGAGCACCGGCACGCCCATTTCCTTCGCGAGCTGCTTGAGCCCGCGCGAAAGCTCGCTGATTTCCTGCTCGCGGCTCCCCGCGTCGCGCCGGCCTTGCATGAGCTGCAAGTAGTCGATGGCGACGAGGCCGAGCCCTTGCGCCGCCACGTGCGAATCACCGCGTGAGATCTCGGCTTGCAAGCGCCGGATCTTCGCGCGCAAATCGAGCAGCGTGAGCGCGGGTGTGTCGTCGATCCAGAGCGGAAGGCGGCTCAGCCGCGCGGCGGCCTCCGTGAGCTTCGGCCAATCCTCGCGCTGCGGCCGGCCGCTGCGGATGCCGGCCATGTCGACGCGCGCTTCGGACGCGAGCAAGCGCGCGGCGAGCTGCTCCTTCGGCATTTCGAGCGAGCAGAAGAGCACGCCGTGCCCGGGGTGCTCGGCGGGCGCTTCGAAATCACCGCGCTCCTCCTGTCCCTCGGGTCCGTGCGGTGACGCGACGTTCACGGCGAGATTCAAGACGAACGCCGTCTTCCCCATGCCGGGGCGACCGGCCACGATGTAGAGGTCGCCGCGGTGGAGGCCCGAGCAGAGCCGATCGAGCTCGCGAAAGCCCGTCTCGATGCCGGTCACGCCGCCGCCGCGCCGCGCCGTTTCCGTGAGGATGTCGAACGCGCGGTGAATGGCGTCCTTCGCCGAGACCATGTTCGAGTGCGCCGGCACGCGCGCGATGTCGAACACGGCCTGCTCGGCCGAATCGATGAAGCCCTGCACGTCTTCGCAGCCGGCGTAGCCCTCGGCCGTGACGCGCTGGCACGTCGCGATGAGCTGGCGGAGCCGCCACTTCTCGCGAATCATGCGCGCGTGGTTCTCGACGTGCGCGACCGCGGGCGTCGCGTCCGCGAGCTGCGCGAGGTACGGCGTGCCGCCCACTTGCGCGAGCCGGTTGCGATCGCGGAGCCACGCCGCCACCGAAACGATGTCGACCGGCTGGCCCGACATGCTCTTCAGATCGAGGATGGCCTCGAAGATGCGGCGGTTTGCATCCGCATAGAAATGCTCCGGCGAGAGCATCTCCTGCACGCGGTCGAACGCGTCCGCGTCGAGGAGCACCGCGCTCAGCACGGCGCCCTCGGCGTCGAGCTCGTTCGGCGGAACACGGCCGCCGCTCGGAGCGAGATCGGCGGCGCTGGCTTCGGCGGCACTCATGAACGTCCGTGCTCCACCTTGCGAGGGGCCTGTGCGTCCGCAAGCCGGCTGTGACGTTCAAAGTCCGACCAGCAGCTGATGCGCGTGCTTTTTCCGCTGTCCTTCCCCTCCACTCGCCTCCGGCGATCCTCTAGTTTCCCGACGACGCTCATACGTTCTCCAAGGCTTGTCCCCAGGATCGACACCCAAATGCACGAAGCCCCGGAGATGCATTCGCATCACCGGGGCCTTCCGCCGTTCGCCTCACGAGCGAGACGGCACAGCTTACTTTTCTAACAAAACGCCGAGCGTCGTGTCAATCCGAACTTCACCCACGAGCACGCGAGCGACAGGTGCTCGCGTGCTCGCGCGTGAACGCGTTCATTTCTTCTTGACGACTTCGACCTTGAGCGATGCCGTGAGCGCGGCGTGCAGCTTGATCGGCACCTCGACCGCGCCGAAACGCTTGATCGGCTCGGAGAGCTGCAGGCGGCGACGATCGATGGCGACGCCCACCTTGTGGAACGCCTCCTCGATGTCCTTGCTCGTCACCGAGCCCCACATGCGATCCTCTTCGCCGGCGGCGCGCTCGATCTGCACGCTCACCGCGCCGAGCTTCGTCTCGAGTTCTTTCGCGCTCGCGAGCGCCTCGGCCGCTTCCGCGGCGGCGGCGCGCTTGAGCTCTTCGACCCGCGCGAGGTTTCCGGCCGTCGCCGCGACCGCGAAGCCGCGCGGGAGCAGGTAGTTGCGCGCGAACCCGGGCCGCACCTTCACGACCTCGCCGCCGCTCCCGAGGTTATCGACGTTCTTCTTCAACAGTACTTTGAGTTGAGTCGCCACGGCTGACCTCAGTCGTTGGAGGTGAACGGCAGGAGCGCGATGTTGCGCGAGTGCTTGACCGCGAGCTGCACCGCGCGCTGGTGCTTGGCGCAGCAACCCGAGATCCGGCGCGGCACGATCTTGCCGCGCTCGCTCACGAAGTAACGCAAAGACTGCGGGTCCTTGTAGTCGATGGGCGGCGCGTCGTCGGCGCAGAAGGTGCAGCCGCGACGGCGCCCCGCGCGGCGCGGACCGCTGCCCCCGTCCTTGTCGCCGAGAGGCGAACGCTCTTGTTGCTCTTTCATTTTTCGATCTCCGCAACGGCCGGGGCCGGGGGGTTGAGGCTCTGCGGCTCGTCGTCGGCGTAGCCGCCGTCGTCGTCACCGAAACCGTCGTCGTCCGAACGCGCGCGATCGGGGCTGCGCTCGAAGCCCAGGATCTGCTCGATGCGCTCGCCCTCGTCCTCGCCGGGTTGCGGCGGATCGACCGCCTCGAACTTCAGGTCCTCGGCGTTCACGTTGACGCTCGCCACGTCGACCTCGTCTCGCACCTGGATGGTCTGGAACTTCACCACGTCGTCGAGCACGCCGAGGTTACGCTCGAGCTCGGCGACCAGGCCGCCGCCGCCGAGGTACTTCAGGTACACGTAGACGCCGCGCTTCTTCTTCTTCACGGGGTACGCGAGCGCGCGCCGGCCCCAGTTTTCGATCGAAGTGAGGCGGCCCTTTTCGCGACCGAGCACCTCGGTCATGCGGGTGGCGACGCGCTCTTGAGCGTCGCGGGTCACGTCGGGGCGGAGGATGTAGATGGTCTCGTATTCTCTGACTTGGCTCATGCCGTCTCCTTCTGGACTTGGCGGCCCCCGAATCTCTCGGGAGCAAGGAGCCCACCGTTTCAGCCCGAAGGCGTCTGCCGGTGGGTGAGGTTCATCGCGACCGCGAGCCCGCGAGTCGCAACGAGCTCCGCGGCGTCGGCGGCGCGCGCAACCAGGGTTGCGAGCTCCGCTCGTTCCGCGGCGGCGAAGCCCTGTAGCACGAAATCGGCGGGGCTACCGCGAAAACCCGGCGGGGGCCGGCCGATGCCGACCCGCAACCGCATGAAATCCGGACTCCCGAGCTGCGCGATGATCGAGCGGATGCCGCGGTTTCCGGCGTCGCCGCCGCCCGACTTCAACCGGAGCTCGGCGAACGGCAAGTCGAGCTCGTCGTGCACGACGAGCACGGACGAGAGCGGCAACTTATAGAACGCCACCGCCGCCTGCACGCTCCGGCCCGACTCGTTCATGAACGTGAGCGGCTTCAAGAGCGTCGCCGGTTCGCCGCCGACGCGCGCGTCGGCGAGCTCGCCGTGGAACTTCTTTCGAAACGGCGGCGAGCCCGCGCGACTCGCGAGCTCGTCCACCACGAAGAAGCCGAGATTGTGCCGCGTCGCGGCGTACTCCGCGCCGGGGTTGCCGAGACCGACGACGAGCAAGGCCACGTGACGACGTTCGCCGGCCGGCGCGGCCGGTTACTTCTTCTCGGCCTTCTTCTCGCCGGCCTTGTCGCCGCCCTTGTCGGCGGCCTTCTCGGCGCCCTTGTCGCCCGCAGCAGCGGCCGGCGCCGCGGCACCGCCCGCAGCCGCGGCCGGCGTCGCCGCTTGCTCTTCTTCTTCCGGCGCCTGCTTCTCGGTCACGACGGCAATCACCGTCTGTTCCGGCGGCAGCCGCACGGACACGCCTTCCGGCAGCTTGAGCGCCTTGGCCGGCACGTGACCGTCGAGGTCGAGCTCGGTCACGTCGTGCACGATCTTCACGGGCGTGAGCTGCGGCAAGCAGCGCACCGGCACGCGGCGGAAGACCTGGCGCAAGATGCCGCCCTTCACGACGCCGACGGCCTTGCCCGTCGTCTCGAGCGGGACCTGCACGTCGACCGGCTCGTCGAGCGCGATCTGCACGAAGTCCGCGTGCAGGATCGCGCGGGACACCGGGTGATGCTGGTAGTCGCGGAGGAGCACCGTGAGCTTGTTCTTGCCCTCGACGTCGAGCTCGATGACCGTGTTCCGGCCGTGCTCGCTCGCGAGGACGCCCTTCAGGTCCTCGGGCGAAACCGCGAGCGCCTGAGCGGCGAGCTTCTTGCCGTACGCGACCGCCGGAATGCGGCCGGTGCGCCGGAGGCGGGTCGCCTCGCCTTTGCCACGCCCCTCGCGGGTGCTGGCGGAGATTTTACGCAGGTCCATGGGAGTTTTCCTCTTACTTACCTTTATCAGACGAATAGGGACGAAACGGAGTCGCTGTTGTGAATGCGGCGGATGGCCTCGCCGAGCAGCCGCGCGATCGAGACGGTCTTGATCTTCTTGCACGCGGCCGCGTTCGGAGAGAGCGGGATCGAATTGGTCACGACGACCTCTTCGAGCGGAGAATCGACGATGCGCTGCACGGCCGGGCCGCTCAAGACGCCGTGGGTCGCGCACGCGACGACGCGGCGCGCGCCGCGATCCATCACCGCGCGGGCCGCGTTACAGAGCGTGCCCGCCGTGTCGATCATGTCGTCCACGATGATGCAGTCACGGCCCTGAACGTCGCCTATCACGTGCATCACTTCGCTCACGTTCGCGCGCTCGCGCCGCTTGTCGACGATCGCGAGCTGCGCGTCGAGGCGCTTCGAGTAGGCGCGCGTGCGCTCCACGCCGCCCGCGTCGGGCGCGATGAACACCGCCTCCTGATCGAAGCGCGACTTCAGGTACTCGAGGAAGACGGGCAGCGCGTACAGATGATCGGACGGGATGTTGAAGAAGCCCTGAATTTGCCCGGCGTGGAGATCGACGCACACGACGCGCGTGACGCCCGCCGCCACCAAGAGGTCCGCGACGAGCTTC
>Ga0335083_10003499_pt1 | contig 20340 bp, 15 predicted proteins | sample Lox_Sample_42_FD_206716 | JGI IMG/M metagenome (GOLD analysis project Ga0335083, IMG submission 206716) | Soil microbial communities from Loxahatchee National Wildlife Refuge, Florida, United States - Lox_Sample_4.2 | ecosystem: Environmental > Terrestrial > Soil > Wetlands | place: USA...
ATCGGGCGGCCGGATACGAATACAACGACACAACAACGACACAAGGAGCAACACAATGCGAAAGCGCCCTGCCCACCTGCGCGCAGCGATGGCGATGGTGACGGCGATGGCGATGGCGGCCTGCACGTCGGGGCCGCCACCCGCGTCACCCGCGCTGCAAGGCGCCACCGCCTTACCCGCCTTCGTGCAAGCGGGCGCGAGCGGACCTGGCCGCCCGGTGAAGGTGATGATCGTCACGATGTTCGCACCGGAAGCGAAGACCTGGCTCGATCGCCTCGGTCCCTGGGAGTCCGTGACGATTGCGGGCCTCTCGCCCGATTATCCTGCCGTGCAATGCAACGCCGACGACGTGTGCGTGATGACGACCGGCATGGGGCACGCGAACGCCGCCGCGTCGACCATGGCCCTCGCCTTCGCGCCGCAGTTCGACCTGCGCAGGACTTACTTCCTGATCGCCGGCATTGCGGGCGTGAATCCCGAGCGCGGCACGTTGGGCTCGGCGGCGTGGTCGGACTGGCTCGTCGATTTCGGGCTGCAATGGGAGATCGATGGCGACGCACGCCCGCCCGGATGGCGCACAGGCTACCTTGGCATCAATACGAAAAGCCCCGCCGAAAAGCCGCCGCTCGACTATCACACTGAAGTATTCCGCCTCAACCCGAGGCTCACCGCCGCGGCCTGGGCGCTCTCGCGCAACGTCGCGCTGGCCGACAGCGCCCAGGCCCAAGCCGCACGCGCGAACTATGCTTACGCGCCGGCCAATCGCCCGCCAGGCGTGATCCGTTGCGATTCGGTCGCCGACGATACCTGGTGGTCGGGCACGGCGCTCGGCGCAAGAGCCAGTGAATTCACACGCGAGCTCACGGGCGGCAAGGGTGTCTATTGCATGACCCAGCAGGAAGACAACGCCACGTTTGAAGCACTCAGGCGCGCGGCGCGTGCGCAGCGCGTGGATCTCGATCGCGTGGCCGTGCTGCGTGCCGGTTCGGATTTCGATCGGCCTTATGCGGGCGAGTCGAATGCCGCGAATCTGCTGAATTATGCGGGTCAGGGCGGCTTCGAGCCCGCGCTGGAAAATCTCTATCGCGCAGGCTATCCGCTCGTGCGAACCATCGTCGCTCATTGGAGCGAGTGGCAAGAAGGCGTGCCCTCGCCTCATTGATGACATCGTGCGCGCACTGTCCCCGCTTTGTCTCCACGCATCCCTGTGATGATTGCGGCCCATGCGGCACGCGTACCCGTACGTGCTACGCATCGCCTATTCGCAAAGCAATTACCGCGCACGATCGTTCATGCCTATCGCGCATCGAAACACAGAGCTTGTGCCATCGAAATTCGCCTTTGACCGGATAGATTTATCGCGGCATCTATGCCAGATTAGGCTTCGCTCATCCGAAGCGCAGCGCCGGAGTGTCGAGTGTCGAAGCAATGCACCATGATTCCAAGGAGGACGGCTTGCACGATTCCACTCCTCCCCCGCGGGCCGTTGCGCGCATCATGAGCGCGGCCAGCATCGTCGTGCTCGGCGCGGGGCCTGCGGGCGCCGCCGTCGCGCGCTCGCTTGCTGCGCTCGGCTATCGCGTGCAGGTGGTGAGCGACTGGCGGCGTTTCGACGCCGCGGAGTCGCTATCGGCGCGCGTGATAGAAGCGTTGCGCCGCGCGGGCCTGCACCGTGCGGCAAGTTGCTGCGAAGGGCCGAGCGTGCGCACGACACTCTGGAATGGCGCGTTGCAAACGCTCGACGCCGAATTCCTCGTCGACCGGCGTGCGTTCGATATGGCGTTGCGCGAGGACCTGAACGCTGCGGGCGTGGATATCATCGAGGCGAACGTGCGCTCGTTGCAGTCGTCAAGCGTGGGGCACGACCTCATGGTCGAAATGGTCGATGGCCCGCTCACGTTGCGTGCGGATTTTCTGGTGGAGGCGCGCGGCCGTCTCGCGCCGCTGTTGCGCGACGCGACACGCGGCCCGCAAACGCTGAGCCTGCTGAACGTGTGGAGCGGCCGACCCGGCGCGAGCGGCACCGCCGTCGAAAGCCTGCCGGCCGGCTGGGCGTGGATGGCGCGGCTGCGCGATGGCCGCTGCTACTGGCAACTGACGCTGGACGTGGCGAACCCGGAACTGCCGCAACGTGACGAACTCCTCATGTTCTGCGAGCGCATGCGGCACTCGCCGCTTGCGAGCGACTTCTTCGCCGGCGACGCCGCGAACGACGCGCGCCTCTACGCGCGCAGCAGCACCGCCACACTGTGCGGCCGTACCGGCGGCCACAACTGGCTGCGCGTGGGCGACGCCGCAATGGCCGTCGATCCGCTCGCGGGCAACGGCATCTTCCAGTCGCTCACCTCCGCGCTGCAGGCGCCCGCCGTGATCCACACGTTGCTCGCGCGGCCCGAGCGCGCGCCGCTCGCGCTACGCTTTCACCAGCAGCGCATCGAGCAACTGTTCATGCGCTTTGCACGCACCGGACGCGACGTCTACGCGCTCGAACAGCGCTGGACCACGCAGCCGTTCTGGCAAACGCGCAGCGCATGGCCCGACGACCAGCCCGCTCATGTGAGCGCCGACTTCAACGAGCTGAACGTGGAACGCGCGCCCGTCATCGAAAGCGGCCTGATTGCCGAAGCGGACGTGGTCGCAAGCCCGGACCAGCCGCTAGGCATCTGGCACCTCTGCGACGCGGCGCTCGCGCCGGTCGTCGAGGCGCTACGCCACGAGCCCGCTGAACAGGTGCTCAAATCGCTCGATGCCGACCAGGCGAGGCTGCTGCGCCACTGGCTCACGATGCAAGACTACCCCGAGCGTTTCGCTTGACGCTGGTTTGCGACGTACTACTTATTACTTCGTCTTGCTAATCGACGGCGCCTGGTATTTCCACGCCCTTCGGCCTTGACAGAGCGCACTTTTAGCCACGCATGACGCGTAGAGCAATCCGGTCTGCGGTCAGCATTGACCTCGCGCAGCGGCGTCAGGAGGCTTCCTCACTGGCCGACCTGCTGACCGCGGACGCCAGTGGCCACGCGGCGCTACACAGCGCGAAGCGGCGACGCGCCATGAATCCTCACCGCCCTGAGCACGGAAGCCGCGCATTCCTTTTGATCGTCCGCTTGCCCCAGGCACGTCGTGTGCTCTCCGAAACGCGACCCGTGCGGGTCATGACCGCAGCGAGCGGCAAGGGGGAGCAATGTCAACAATCGAATACCGGGTTCGTCATGCAATTTCTGCCTTTCTGATTGCGCTGCTGGCAGCATGCGGCGGCGGCGGGGGTGGCGGCGGTGGAAGTAGCAGCACAGGCAGTAGCACGAGCACCCCGCCGGGCGGTGTCCAGTTGCAGATCGTCTCGTTCGGCGACAGCCTTTCCGATGTCGGAACCTACGCGCCAATTGCAAGCGCCGTGGGCGGTGGCCGCTTCACGACCAACCCCGGCCAGGTGTGGAGCCAGGATGTCGCGCAATATTATGGGGACACGCTGAACGCTGCGTTCACCATCGGCTTCGATCACAAGCTGACTGCGCAAAACGGGTATGGCTACGCGGAGGGCGGCTCGACGGTCGCCACGCCGGCCAACCAGTACGACTTCCTCACCGACGTGATAGGCAATGTCGAAATGCCCGTCAATCAGCAGGTGTCGAGCTATCTCGCTGCTCATGGAAGCTTCAATTCAGGCCAGCTCGTGCTGGTCTGGGCCGGCGCGAACGACGTGCTGCGCGCCGGCTCGCCGCCGGCCGCCACGGCAACCGTGCAAGCGGCAGCAACGACGCTGGCACAGATCGTCGGGCAGATCGTCCAGAACGGCGCCACGCACGTCGTGGTGGTCAACGTTCCGAACATCGGCCTCTCGCCCAAGGGGCTTGCGCAATCCGATGGCGGCGCGAACCTGATCCAGTTGTCGCAACTCTTCAATGCCACCTTGAACGGCGCACTGCAGTCCGATGGCCTGCAAGGCAAGGTCATCGAAGTCGACGCCTATACCTGGGTGACCCAGCTCATCGCGAACTTCCAGGCGAACGGCTTTGCCGTGTCCAACACGGCCCAGGCCTGCGACCCCAAAAAAACGCCCGATGACACGGCTCTGCTTTGCTCGCCGCCCACCTATGCCGCGTCCAATGCCGATCAGACATACATGTTTGCCGACGACCTTCATCCCACTACCCGCCTGCACACTCTGTTCGCCCGGTTCGTCGAGCAGCAGATCGCCGCCAGCGGGTTGGGCCACTGAACGGTCGAGGCCCGTTCGATTTTCGTGCGACGTCTGCAGCAGCGCACGATGTCTTATCATTCGCATGCCTAATTACATTGTGGGCGGCGGCCGTCTCCGGCCGGCCAGCCACAAAGCGTCGGCCCGCGCCAGCCGCGTCGCTTCCCTTGTGGTGGACTACTGACTATCGCCGCCTTCTGCAGCAACCGGCCCGATATAGTTGGCCCGTGGCCGCAGCAGCGTGCCGCTTGTCATCTGCTCGATCGAGTGCGCCATCCAGCCCACGCTGCGGCCAATGGCGAACATCGCGAACACCGCGTCTTCCGGCAAGCGGCAGTGTCCGGCCAGCGCGGTGAGCGCGATGTCGATGGTGGGCGCGAGGCCGCTCGTCTCGCGCACGTGGTCGATCAACGCGCGCACTTCGGCAGGCGTTTCGAACACCGCGAGCAGGTCCGTCGCGCGCGGGTCGCCCTGCGGGTAAAGCTCGTGGCCGAATCCCGGCAACGGCCCGTTGCGGGCGAGCCATCGCTCGACCGCCGCTTCGACGCCCTTCTTGCGCACTTCGCCGAGCAGCGCCTGCACGCGCAAAGCGGCGTCGCCGTGCAAGGGTCCCGACAATGCGGCGAGGCCCGCCAGCATGCACGCCCCGAGCGACGCACCGGTCGATGCGGCGACGCGGGCCGCAAACGCCGATGTCGTCAGCTCCTGGTCCGCGAGCAACGCGAGCGCACGCCGCAGCAGGTCCGCCCGCGCTTCGCAGCGCCATGCGCGCGCGAGACGCAGATGAAGCGGCCCTTCGTCGTCGAGCGTGACGAAGCTGCTGGCGAGCCGGCCAACCAGCGTGGCCGCCTCGTCGTTCAGGCGCCCGGCGTTCATCGAACCGCACGAACTGCGATCCGCGGCCGCGAGCGCAATCGACGCATACACCCGCGCGCGTGGCGGCGCAGCCGTCGGAACCGGCACGTCGTCGCGCACCGTCGGAAAGACCGGCAAGACATCGGAGTCCCATAGCCGTTGCGCGACTTCCTCCAGGGTCGCGCGGCCCGCAAGTTCGACCGCGTCCCCCCCTCGGTAGTAAAGCCGCCCGCGGACGACCGTGGAAATGCGCGTGTTGATGATCGGTTCGCCCCACGCCATCGTGCTCGCCGCGATGCTCTTGTGAGCGCGCCCGAGGTCGCGCTTTTTCTTCAGCGCCGCGACATCCGAGCTGCGATACAGCTTGCGGCTCACGTGCTCCGGATCCCAGCGCACCTCGATGCGCCCACGGCTCACATAGGCGTACAGCGTCTGCTTGCGCACGCCCAGTGCGCTGCAGGCCTCCTCCTGAGTCATCCAGTTTTTCACGTTGATTGTCTCAATCAAGGTTGACGCCCGTTCCCGGCGTGCGTCAAATACAGTCAGATCCGGACCGCGCGTGTCCATGCGGCTTGCGGGTGCGGATATCAATAATCATAGATGGAGACATCGATGTCCACGCAGAGGACCGCCAGCTACGCCCCCACGCAAGCCGCGCGCGTCACGCGCACGCGTTTCACGATTCTCGCAGCCATCCTGCTGCTCGCGACGGTTGCCTACGCCGACCGCGCGATCCTCTCGATCGCCGGGCCGGGCATCGCCCGCGAATTCGGGCTCAACCATGTTCAACTCGGCTACGTGCTCTCGGCGTTCAGCTGGGCCTATGTGATCGGGCAGATACCGGGCGGCATGCTGCTCGACCGCCTGGGCACGAAAACCGTGTACGGTGCCACGATCGTCCTGTGGTCGATTGCGACGCTACTGGTCGGCGTTATCGGCAAGGTGACGGCGGATCTCTCCGTGGCGCTCGGTCTGCTTTTCGCGTTGCGCTTCGCGCTCGGTCTGATCGAGGCACCGAGCTTTCCGGCCAACAGCCGCGTGACCGTGATGTGGTTCCCCACACAAGAGCGCGGCCTCGCCACGTCGTTGTTTGCATCCGCATCGTATTTCGCCGTGGCGATTTTCTCGCCGCTCGCCGGCTGGCTGACCGCAAAGTACGGGTGGCCCGCGCCGTTCTATGCGCTCGGGCTGATCGGTATTGCTTGCGCCGGGGTCTGGGCGGTCGTCATGCACGAGCCGCGCAAGCACCCGCGCATCTCGCAGGCCGAACTCGACCGGCTGGTCGCAGGCGGCGCGATGATCGACATCGATTCGGCGCACGAGCGCCTGTCGCGTCCCGTGCCGTCGGGCAAGACGCTGCGCTTGCTGCTCGGCAACCGCATGCTGTGGTGCTCGTACATCGGCCAGTATTGCGCCATCGCGTTGAGCTATTTCTTCATCACGTGGTTTCCGATCTACCTCGTCCAGGCGCGCGGCATGAACATCATGGAGGCCGGTTTCGCGACGATGCTGCCGGCCGTCGCGGGGTTTCTCGGCGGCATTGCGGGCGGCGCGATTTCGGACTTTCTGATCCGGCACGGCTGGAGCGTCACCTGGGCGCGCAAGACGCCGTACATCGTCGGCATGGCGGTGGGCGGCTGCATCGTGTTCTCCGCATTCACCGAGAGCAACGCCGTGATCGTTCTGCTGATGACGCTCGCCTTCTTCGGCAAGGGCGCGGCCGCCGGCGCCGGCACGTGGGCCATTGCGAGCGACACCGCGCCGCGCGAAGCCGTTGGCCTCGCCGGTGCGATCTTCAACTGCATCGGCAATATCGGCGGCATCGTCACGCCTATCGTGTTCGGCTATATCGTGCAGGCAACGGGCGGCTACACGGCAGGACTTTATTTTGTCGCGGCACACTGTGTGGTCGCCGCATTGGTCTACCTGGTGTTCATGGGCCGGATCGAACGCGTGAAAGTGAACTGAACGCGCCGTTGAACCGGCAGGCACACCGAAGTTACGCATCGAACGAAGAAAGGATTCATCGACTCATCATGTCCAAGCCCGTCATTCTCAACGCGGCCGAGCTGCCGCAGCGCACACAGGCGGAACTCGCTTCACTCTTCACGGTTCTCGACCTGCCGGACGAGCCCACTGAAGCGGCCGCATTCCTCGCGCGGCACGGCGCGTCCATTCGCGGCATCGCGCTGCGCAAGACCAAAATCGACGCGGCGTTTCTCGACGCACTGCCCGCGCTGGAAATCATTGCGAGCTACAGCGCCGGCCTCGACAATCTCGACGTGAAAAGCGCGACGGCGCGCGGCATCCGCATCGAGAACGCGTCGCGCGTGCTTGCGGAAGATGTCGCGAACACGGCGATCGGGCTCGCACTCGCCATTACTCGCGATCTGGTGCAGGCCGACGCGTACGTTCGCGCCGGCAAGTGGCCGCAGTATGGTGCGATGCCGCTTGGGCGCTCCCTCTCGCGCATGAAGGTCGGCATCGTCGGGCTCGGCACGATCGGCGCGGCGATTGCGAAGCGGCTGCAGGCGTTCGGCTCGCAGATCGCGTATTACGGGCCGAACCGCAAGTCCGTCGACTTGCCGTACTACGACGACGTGACCCGTCTCGCCGCCGATAGCGACATGCTGATCCTCACCTGCCCGCTCACGCCGCAAACGCATCACCTCGTGAATGCGGCCGTGCTCGATGCGCTAGGCCCGGATGGCTTCCTCGTCAACATCGCGCGCGGCCCGGTGGTCGACGAAACGGCGCTGATCACGGCGCTCGCCGAAAATCGCGTGGCCGGCGCGGCGCTCGACGTGTTCGAGCACGAACCGCACGTCCCGCAGGCGCTGATCGAGAACCCACGCGTCGTGCTCACGCCGCATATTGGTTCGGCTACCGAAGAAACGCGCACCGGCATGGCAGATAACGTCGTCGATGCGCTCGCCAGCCACTTCGGCATTGCCAGTCCGCGCACGGCGCCGTTGCACGCATCGGAGCGCGCAAAGGCAGGTGTCACGCCGGCGACCGCAGTTGCCTGAGCCGGACCCAAGGTTGCATCGCGGGCAACCCTTGCAAAGCCAGGGCAAGCGGCGCGATCAAGTCGATTCGCGCGGCACGATCGTGAAGCCTACGTCGAGCGCGCGCCGCTCGCCCACATGGGTCTCGCCGCTCAGGCGGTCGAGCAGAAAGCGCGCGGCATTCACGCCGATACGCGTGCCTTCCACGCGCACCGTCGTCAGCTGCGGTATGGTTTCGGTCGAGAATTCCAGATCGCCGAACCCGCAGATCGCCAGTTGCGAGGGCACGTTTAACCCCAACTGCCGCGCGGCGCCCAGCGCGCCGATCGCGAGCAGGTCGGAGCCGCAAAACACGGCGTCGATGTCTTTTGCGCGCGCGATCAGTTGCGGCAGCGCGCGCTTGCCGACCGCGACCGAGCTGGGCGGCGCAACGAGTTCTTCAGGCACGTCCTCGATGCCCGCCTGCGCGAGCCGCTCGCGAAAGCCCGCGCGCCGCGCGAGCGCGCGCGCGTCGTTGGCGGAGATGAGCGCGGGACGGCGCACGCCGCGCTCGAGAAAATGTCCGGCCACCGCCGCGCCGATCCGGTAGTGCGAGAAGCCCACCAGCATGTCGATAGGCGTATCGGTCATGTCCCACGTTTCGACCACGGGAATGCCGACGTTCCTGAGCCGCTCGCGCAGCGAATCGGTATGCGCGACGCCCGTGAGCAGCACGCCTTCGGGGCGCCGGCTCAACACCGCGTCGAGCAGGCTCTCCTCGTTCGACGCGCTATAGCCGCTCAACGCGAGCAGCACTTCATAACCCGCGCGCGACATCGTCTCGCTGAACACCTGGATGGTTTCCGAGAACAGTGAATGCGAGACGGTCGGCACGATGGCCGCGATGAGGCGCGAGCGCGCCGACGACAAGCCGCCCGCGAGCCGGTTGGGCACGTAGCCCAGTTTCTGCACGACCTGGCGCACGCGTTCGAGCGTTTCCGGCGCGACCGACTCGGGGTTATTGAACACGCGCGAGACCGTGATGGGCGAAACGCCCGCCTGCGCCGCGACGTCGGTGATACGCAGCCCCTTCGGGCCGCCGCGCGTGCGCTTGGTGCGCACGGTGGCATCCGTGTGATCGACGTTCGGAGCAGCGGGTTTGATGGTTGCCATGAATGTGGAGAGGAGTGGGCGCGGCGCGCTTATTGTAACGAATACGGTCTCGCGAGCCGTGGCGCGCGGCTCGCCGCGCATCGGGCGGGAGCCGTCGTCTCCCGCATTCGATTAGTTTTCCCAGGCAAGTCGCGCGTTCCGGTCCGCCTGCGGCCGGCTAACGCGCGTTGTTCGGGACCGGCGTGCCTTCGACCGATTGCGGCGAGCGCTCGCCACGTCGCAACAGACATGCGGTGACCATAGCGAAGATCACCATACATGCAGCGGGCACGAGCATGGGCGCCCTGGTGCTGCCCGTCGCTTCCTTGACGAACGGCACGAGATTCTGCGCGATGAAGCCGCCGATATTGCCGAGCGAGTTGATCGCCGCGATGCCTGCCGCCGCGCGCGCGCCGAAGAGGAACTTCGGCGGCAGCGTCCAGAAGCACGGAATCAGCAGATACATGCAGGGCGCGCCCAGGCACAGCGCGGCGAAGCGCAACGCATGGCCCGGCAGGAACACCGACGAAAGGAAGAACGCCGTGCCGAGCAGCGCCGACACCAGCATCGCGATGGTTGCATGATTGCTTGCGCGCAGCCGCGAGGGCAGCGTGGCGAGCACGAGCGTCGCCATCAGCCAGGGAATGATGTTGAGCAGGCCGTTCGTGGTGTTGCTCACGCCGAAGCCCTTCACGAGCGTCGGCAGCCAGTAGCTCACGCCATACACGGAAATCGAAAGCATCATGTAGTAGAGCGCCATGCCGAGCACGCGCGGCTCCGTGAATACGCTGAGCACCGAGCCGTGGCGCGCCTGCCCGCGCGCAGCCGTGCTCTCGGTCGTGAGCGTATGCGTGAGCCAGCGCTTCTCGCCATCCGAGAGAAACTTCGCCTGCTGCGGCGACTTCGGCAAAAGGAACAGCACGACGATCGTCAGCAGTACCGATGGAATGCCTGTGACCACGAACACGAGCTGCCAGCCTTGCAGGCCGAGCAGGCCGCCCTTGTCGAGCAGCCAGCCGCAGATCGGCGCGCCGATCATGTTGCCGAGGCTGCTGCCCACCGTGAAATAGCCGAGCATGCGCACGCGATGGCGCTGCGGGAACCAGAGCGTGAGGTAGTAGATCACGCCGGGATAAAGCCCCGCTTCGGAAGCCCCAAGCAAAAAGCGCAGGATGTAGAACATCGTGGCGTTCTGCGTGAAGGCGAGCAGGATCGTCACCACGCCCCATGTAAACATGATGCGCGCCATCCAGCGCGGTGCGCCGTACTTGTGGAGCAGGACATTGCTCGGCACCTCGAAGATCAGGTAGCCGATGAAGAACAGCGAAGCGCCAAGCCCGTACGCCACTTCCGAAAGCCCGAGGCTGCCGAGCATCTGGAGCTTCGCAAAGCTGATGTTGGAGCGGTCGATGTACGCGACCAGATAGAGCACGCCGAGCAGCGGCATCAGCCGCCAGCCCATGCGGTTGATCAGACGAGGCTCGTCGATCGCGGCAGTGACGTCGTTCACAAAGTCTCCTGAGCCCGCTACCGTCACGGGCCTTTGTTATGGGTAGTGTCGTCTTGCGCAGGCCGCGTGCGCGGCAACCGCGTTACTTCGCCTGCTGCGCGCGCCACTCGCGATACGTGGCGAGCGTCTCCTCGTCCGGCGGATACGTGCCGCGCAGCGGGCGCCCCGCCTCGATGCGCTCCGTGATGAACGCTTCGAGCTGCTCCTGCCCGGTGGCGTCGCGCGCCACCTCCTCGGCCATTTCGCGCGGCACGATCACGACGCCATCGGTATCGGCCACGACGATGTCGCCCGGATAGACGGGCACGCCGCCGCAGGCGATCGGCACGTTCATATCCACGGCGTGATGCTTCGCGAGATTGAGCGGCGCGCTCGCCCCCGTGCACCAGATGGGGAGGCCTAGCGCGGCGATCGTGCCGCTGTCGCGCACGGGGCCGTCCGAGACCATGCCCGCCACGCCGCGCTTCGCGAGCCGCAACGCGAGGATCGAGCCCACCGATGCCACCGTGCGATCGCCGCGGCAATCCTGCACGAGCACGCTGCCGGCGGGCGCCGTTTCCACGGCCTTGCGCTGCGGGTGGTCCGGGTTCTGGAACACGCCCACGTGGTCGAGGTCCTCGCGCGCCGGAATATTGCGCAGCGTAAACGCCGGCCCGACGAGATTCGGCGCGCCGGGCGCGGGCTTGACGAGCGGCGCCACGCCCTGAAGAAATACGTTGCGCAGGCCGCGCTTGAAAAGCTGGGTCGTGAGCGTCGCGGTGCTCACGTGACGCAGTTGCTCGAGCGCGGCGTCGCTCACCGGGTGGTTCGATGCGTTCATGATGGGTCGAATGGTGGATTGAGGCTATCAGTGAATTTCCGGTTCGCCGGCGTGGCTTTCGCAACTCTCGACGTCCGGCGTTTCGAGGAAGTCGAAATCGCAGCCCTTGTTCGCCTGCGTCACGTGCAACTGGTGCATCACGCCGAAGCCGCGCTCGAACGGCCGCTTCGGCGGTTTCCACGCCGCCTTGCGCCCGGCGAGTTCGGCCTCGCTCACATGCAGGTGCAGGCGGCGCGCCGCTACGTCGAGCTCGATGATGTCGCCATCTTTCACGAGCGCGAGCGGGCCTCCCACGAACGATTCCGGCGCGACGTGGAGCACACAGGCGCCGTAGCTCGTGCCGCTCATGCGCGCATCGGAAATGCGCAGCATGTCGCGCACTCCCTGCTCGAGCAGCTTCTGCGGGATCGGCAACTGGCCCCATTCGGGCATGCCGGGCGCGCCCACGGGACCCGCGTGCTGCAGCACGATCACGGAATCGGCGCTCACGTCGAGGTCGTCGCTGTCGATGCGCGCCGCCATGTCGTTGTAGTCCTTGAACACGATCGCGGCGCCGCGATGCTTGAGCAGATGCGGCTCCATTGCCGCGGGCTTGATCACGGCGCCGTCCGGCGCGAGATTGCCGGTGAGCACCGCGAGGCCGTCGCGCGCGACGAGCGCGTTGCCGCGCCTGCGAATCACGTCGTCGTTGAAAATCTCGGCGCCTGTGATGTTTTCGCCGAGTGTCTTGCCGTTGACGGTCATCTGCGTGCCGTCGATCAGTTCGCCCAGCTCCACGAGCAGCGCGCGCAGGCCGCCCGCGTAATAGAAGTCTTCCATCAGATACTGGCCCGCGGGGCGGATATTGCCGAGCACGGGCGTGATGCGCGCGAGTTCGTCGAAGCGCGCCGTGGTCAGATCGATGCCCGCGCGGCGCGCGACGGCCACGAGGTGCACGATCGCGTTGGTCGAACCCGACATCGCGAGCACCGTGGTCACGGCGTTGTCGAAGGCCTTGGCGGTGAGGATGTCCGAGGGCTTCTGGTCGGTCCACACCATCTCGACGATGCGCTGACCCGTGAGCGACGCGTACTGCGCGTGGCGCGAGTCCGCTGCCGGAATGGACGAGAATCCGGGCAGCGTGAGGCCTAGCGCCTCGGTGGCGCTCGTCATCGTGGAAGCGGTACCCATCGTCATGCAGTGGCCCGGCGAGCGCGCGATGCCGCTCTCGATGCCCTTCCACTCGTCTTCCGTGATCTTGCCCGCGCGCAGTTCGGCCCAGTACTTCCACGTATCCGAGCCGCTGCCGAGCGTGCGGCCATTCCAGTTGCCGCGCAGCATTGGGCCGGCCGGCAGATAGATGGCCGGCAGGTTCATGCTGATCGCGCCCATCAGGAGGCCCGGCGTGGTCTTGTCGCAGCCGCCCATCAGCACGCAGCCGTCGAACGGGTAGGACTTCAGCAGCTCTTCCGTTTCCATGGCGAGGAAGTTGCGGTAGAGCATGGTTGTGGGCTTCTGGAAAGGCTCGGCGAGCGTCATGACCGGCATCTCCACGGGGAACCCGCCCGCCTGCCAGATGCCGCGCTTCACCTCTTCCACCCGCTGCTTGAAGTGCGTGTGGCACGAGTTGATCTCGCTCCACGTGTTGACGACGGCGATCACCGGCTTGCCCATGTAGTCGGACGAGTGATAGCCCATCTGCGCCGTGCGCGAGCGGTGGCCGAACGAGCGGAGGTCGTTGACGCCGTACCAGCGGTAGCTGCGCAGCTCTTCAGGCTTCTTGCGGATTTGGGACAAGGTGTTCTCCATGATAACGCTACCATTCCAGCGGATAAAAAAAGCCGCCGGAATCCGGCGGGCTCCAGTTGGCCGTCGGCGACGAGGTGAGAGCAATGGTAGCGTTATCATTGGTGGCGCGATGCTGGGGGAAATACGGAGGCGCGGCACTCGCCTCGCGGAAACGGCAAAGCGCGCGCTGCGGCGGGCGCGAACCTGTCTGTGCCCTGAACCTCGTCCCGATCAGCAGGCGTGTGCGCGACTTGCGGATCTTGCCCGCCGCCTCGCGTCATGCGCTCGTGCGTCGAACCTCCCGGGCATCGATGCATGCATCGCCGAAGCCTGGGCGAGCAGTCAGCGCGGCCTTACCTTCTTTACCTACGTATGATCTGGTAACGGCGTAGTGAATACCCTGCGGGATTCGCACAGCAGCGCCAACCGTCGGCAATATCGATCCAGCCGTAGCGAAACGCCCCGCTTTCCCTCGACCGGAGCCCACCGCATGGACTTCAACGTCGGCCTCTTCGAACTGCTGCTGCTCGTTTCGGCATTGGTGGCCATGCTCGTGCGCCGCTTGCACATGCCGTACAGCGTCGGTCTGGTTATCGCCGGCATCACCTTCTCCTTTCTGGCCTCTTCGCGATTTCCCGTTATTCCCCTCAACAAGGACTTCATCTACAACGTGCTGTTGCCGCCGCTCATTTTCGAGGCTGCGTTTCACATGCGGTGGGACGCAGTCCGCAGAGACTTCGCCGTGGTCCAGACGTTAGCTATTGTCGGGGTGCTGGTGTCGGCGGGCGTGACGGCCATGGGCATGCACTACCTGCTGCACTGGGAATGGATCTCCGGGCTGCTGTTCGGTATGTTGATCGCCGCCACGGACCCGGTCTCCGTCCTTGCGACTTTCAGGGAAGCCGGCGTGGCGGGCCGCTTCAGGCATTTGATGGAGGCGGAAAGCCTGTTCAACGACGGGACGGCGGCAGCGGGCTTTCGCGTCGTACTGGCATTCGTCGGGGGCATGCACGTTCACCTGATCGACGTGTTCCGCATCTCCGCCATCGTGCTCCTGGGCTCGGTCTTTTGCGGCCTCTTGATCGGCAACGTCGCGCTCTCATTGCTACACCGCACCGACGATCATCTGGTCGAAATGACGTTTGCGATGATCGCGGCCTACGGCTCGTTTCTGCTCGCCGAGAATCTCCACCTGTCCGGCGTACTGGCGACACTGGTCGCGGGCCTCGTGATGGGAACGCGCAACGCGGTGAATCCCATGACGAAGAAGGGACGCGAAGCCGTTGAAACCGTGCTCGAATACACGGTATTCGCCGCGAATTCGTTCATCTTCCTCTTCATTGGAATTCAGCAGGCTCAGCGCGAGTACGACACGGTGTGGCTGTCGATCGGCATCGCCGTGGCGGTTGTGATGCTTGCGCGCGCCGTGGCTGTGTACCCGTGTTGTGCGCTCTTCTCGCGCTCGTCCCTTCGCATCGACGTGCGGCATCAACACATCCTGTTCTGGGGCGGAATGCGCGGCGCCCTGGCTTTGGCCCTTGCGATGGGATTGCCGCCCGGCGTGCCTCGTCGAGAGGAAATCGTGACGCTGTCCTTTGCCGTGGTCGCCTTTTCGATCTTCGTTCAGGGCACGACGATGACACTGCTGCTGCGGCGACTGCGAATCGTGTGACGCTACCGGAGCGTGGCGCGGATTTCAGTGGAGCATCGTGACCGGTGTTGAGGTCAGGCGCCAGAGCCTGGCGAGGATGGTCCATTTGTGAAAGAAGCCAAGGCGACTTGCGTCCAGCACCACGATATCCGCATGCCCCTTTGCCGCGCACTGCGCGATTGTCCGCTCCGGAGGGCCGAACACGCGTTTCCATGTGTACGGGACGCCGGCATCGTCGAGAATCGCCCGGGTCTGCATGAGCGCATCGAGCGCCGCCTGTTTCTCCCGTCTATGCAGCGTTGCCGCCGAATGAAACGCCAGGGCACGGCCCTGCGCCACATCGTCGAGCACTTCGACGATCTCGACCTCGGAGACGCATCGCTCGGAAAACAGGAACGCTCCGTGACGCGCCGCTTCGGTTGCCCCTCTGGCACCGAGCACGGGAATAAGTAGTTTCAGCACAACCAGCCTCCAGTCCACGCCAATGCGGCGTTCTCAGCTTGATTGAAGCACGGGCATCGTCAGGATGACGTAAAAGTACGGGAGCGGCTTATAAAAATGTCATTAACATCGAAACGCCACCTCGTGTCACGGATGATGTCTGCGCTGCTCGGCGTAGATTCGTGCGGCTGGTCCAGAGCGGCTCGCCGGAACTCACCTCACACCCACGAGGCAATAGCCAACACCGGTCTCCGTCACGATGTATTCGGGTCGAGCAGGTTCCCGCTCGAGTTTGTGGCGAAGGTTCGCCATATAGATCCGAAGATAGTTGGCGTTTTCCGCATGCGCGGGTCCCCAGACCTCCTCCAGAAGCTGTCGATGGGTCAGCACACGGCCAGCATGACGTACGAGTGCGACCAGCAGACGGTATTCGATTGCCGTCAAATGAACGGACTCACCGTCTCGCAGCACCGATCGCGTCGTCAGGTCGACCGTCACGGCGCCGAAGGATACCTTTGCCGAATCCGCGGTCATGCAGCGCTCCTGCCTGCGCAGCTGTGCCCGGATTCGCGCCATCAATTCGGCGACACCGAAGGGCTTGGTCAGATAGTCGTCCGCGCCGGCGTCGAGCGCCCCCACCTTTTCCTCTTCCCGGGTGCGCCCCGACAACACGATGACCGGCACGGAGGACCAGCCGCGCAGTTGCCGGATCACATCCTGACCATCGATGTCGGGCAGGCCGAGATCGACGATCACGAGATCGGGCCTGGCAGTCGCGGCAATGGCGAGCCCCTCCTGCCCGGTGTCCGCCTCGAATACACGCATCGCCTCGCGCTCCAGCGTGGCTCGCACATAGCGGCGGATATGCCTGTCGTCCTCGATCAGAACAACGTTGACGGTTGGCTCGCTCATGGCCTCAGGTACGATTCGTCGCGTCGCCGAGGCGCTTGCGTGAACCGGCGCACAGGGTGCCCCTGCACTCATGGCGCGCCGGCAATTCGCGTCCCGTCATGATCACTTTCGTGTTTGCGCAGCGCTGTCGCGGCATGGTCGCAAGTTTGACGGGCGTGCGCGGCAACGCCAGCCAGCGCGCCGCGCTTCGCCCGCATCGGCACATTCAGTGCACGGGCTTGAGTTCGTCAAGCGCGAGATTGAGCCGCAGCACATTCACGCGCGGCTCGCCGAATACGCCAAGCTGCCGCCCTGAAGTGTTCTGCGCAATCAGCCCGCTGACCTGCTCGAGCGTCAGCCCCCGTGCCTTCGCCACGCGCGCGGCCTGATATGCCGCCGCAGCCGGGCTGATGTCGGGGTCCAGACCGCTGCCGGAAGAGGTCACGAGATCCACCGGGATCGAAGCCGTGTTCGAAGGATCGGCCTCATGCAGCGCGGCAATGCGCCCCTTCACCTCGTCGGCAAGCGCCGGGTTCGTCGGACCCAGGTTCGAGCCGCCGGAATTCTGCGCGTTATACGGGTTCGGCGATGTCGCGGACAGCCGCCCCCAGAAGTAATGCGGCGCGTCGAACTGCTGGCCGATCAGCGCGGAGCCAACCGCCTTGCCATTCTCCTCGATCAGGCTGCCGTTGGCCTGATGCGAGAACACGGCCTGCGAGACCGCCGTCACCACGAGCGGATAGATGCCGCCCGTCATGACAGTCAGCAGTACGAACAACACCACCACGGGTCGCAATAAGTTGTTCATGATTCAGGCCCATCCAAATGCGGTAATCACCATGTCGATCAGCTTGATGAACGGAAATGGCATCAGGATTCCGCCAAGACCATAGATCAGCAGATTGCGGCGCAGCACAGCCGCGGCGCCGAGCGCACGATACCGTACGCCCTTGAGCGCGAGCGGGATGAGCGCGACGATGATCAGCGCGTTGAAGATCACCGCCGACAAAATGGCCGATGACGGCGAAGTCAGGTGCATCACGTCGAGCACGCGCAGGTTCGGGTAAGTCGAGGCGAAGGCCGCCGGAATGATCGCGAAGTACTTCGCAACGTCATTCGCAATGGAGAATGTCGTGAGCGAGCCGCGTGTCATCAGCATCTGCTTGCCGATCTCGACGATCTCGATCAGCTTCGTCGGGTTCGAATCGAGATCCACCATGTTGCCCGCTTCCTTCGCAGCTTGCGTGCCGGTGTTCATCGCCACCGCGACGTCGGCCTGCGCGAGCGCGGGCGCGTCGTTGGTGCCGTCGCCCGTCATCGCCACGAGACGCCCGGCCGTCTGGTGCGAGCGGATCATCGTGAGCTTGGCTTCCGGCGTGGCTTCGGCGAGGAAGTCGTCTACCCCAGCCTCCGCGGCAATGGCCGCGGCCGTGAGCCGGTTGTCGCCGGTGATCATGACCGTGCGGATGCCCATCTTGCGCAGTTCGGCAAAGCGCTCGCGGATGCCGCCCTTGACGATGTCCTTCAGTTCGATCACGCCGAGCACGCGGGCCGGCCCACCGCCGGTGCTGCCGTGGGCGCCCGGCTTCTCCGCGACCACGAGCGGCGTGCTGCCGCGCCTCGCCACGTCGGTCACCGCGGTGTTGACTTCGCCCGGATACCGGCCGCCGTTCGCCTCGACATACTGCTTGACGGCATCCGATGCGCCCTTGCGGATTTCGCGTTCCGGCAGATCGACGCCGCTCATCCGTGTCTGCGCCGTGAAGCCCAGAAACGTCGCGTGCAGCGCGCCCATGTCGCGCTCGCGGATATTGAAGCGCTGCTTCGCCAGCACGACGATGCTGCGGCCCTCCGGCGTTTCGTCGGCAAGCGATGCGAGCTGCGCCGCGTCCGCGAGGTCATGTTCCGAAACGCCCGGTGCGGGCACGAAGGCCGACGCCTGCCGGTTGCCCAGCGTGATGGTGCCGGTCTTGTCGAGCAGCAGCACGTCCACGTCGCCGGCCGCCTCGACGGCGCGCCCGGAGGTTGCAATCACGTTGGCCTGCATCATCCGGCTCATGCCCGCCACCCCAATGGCGGAAAGCAGCCCGCCGATGGTGGTGGGAATCAGGCAGACCAGCAGCGCCACGAGCGCCGTGATGGTCACGACATGCCCCGCCTGTGCGGCCGCGACGGAGAAGATCGAGAACGGCAGCAAGGTCGCGGTGGCGAAGAGCAGCACGAGCGTGAGCGCCACCAGCAGGATCGTCAGCGCGATCTCGTTTGGCGTCTTCTGGCGCTTCGCGCCTTCGACCATCGCGATCATCCGGTCGAGAAAAGCCTCGCCGGGATTGACCGATACGCGCACGACGATCCAGTCCGAGAGCACGCGCGTGCCTCCCGTCACCGACGAGAAGTCGCCGCCCGATTCGCGGATCACCGGCGCGGATTCGCCCGTGATGGCGGATTCGTCGACCGACGCGACGCCCTCGATGACGTCGCCGTCGGCGGGAATCGTGTCCCCCGCCTCGATCAGCACGACATCGCCTTTTCGCAGGTCGGTCGAAGTCGTGATCGTGACCGGCGATTTCGGATGCGGCTCGTTGAGCTTCTTCGCCATCACGTTGTGCTTCGCACTGCGAAGCGACGCCGCCTGTGCCTTCGAGCGGCCTTCGGCAAGCGCTTCGGCGAAGTTGGCGAAGAGCACGGTGAACCACAGCCACAGCGCAATGGCGAGAATGAAGCCTGCCGGCGCCTCGGCCTGGCCCGCGAGCGCGGCGAACCAGAGGATCGTCGTCAGGATGCTGCCCACGTACACGCAGAACATCACGGGGTTGCGCAACTGCGTGCGTGGCTTGAGCTTCCTGAACGACTCCACGATCGCGGGCTTCACGAGCACCGGGTCGAACATCGAGCGCGCAGCCGTGCGCGCCTGACCGAGGTTGTCGGGACGATGGGCAGGCTGCTGTTGACCGGAAGTAGTCATGCTGACCTCTGACTCAGTGACCTGTAATCATCGATAGATGCTCGGCAACAGGGCCGAGCGCAAGCGCGGGCACGAACGTGAGTGCGCCGATCAGGAGCACGGCCCCGAGCAGCAGCACGACGAACAGCGGACCGTGCGTGGGCAATGTGCCCTCTGTCACCCCAATGCGCTTTTTCTGCGCGAGCGAGCCCGCGATGGCGAGCACCGCGACTGCCGGCACGAAGCGCCCGAACCACATGGCGATTGCCAGCAGCACGTTGTAGAACGGCGTATTCACGGAGAGCCCCGCGAACGCGCTGCCATTGTTGTTCGTGGCCGAAGTGAATGCATAGAGAATCTCGGAGAATCCATGCGGGCCGGGATTGGCGATACCGGCGGTGCCGAGCGGCGAGAGCACGCCGATCGATGTACCAACCAGAACGATCATCGGCATGATGAGGACTGCGATCGACACCATCTTCATCTCGTACGACTCGATCTTCTTGCCGACGTATTCAGGCGTGCGCCCGATCATCAGCCCTGCGATGAATACCGCCAGCAGCGCGAAGACCAGCATGCCGTAAAGGCCCGAGCCCACGCCGCCGTAGACCACCTCGCCAAGTTGCATCATGAGGATCGGCACGAAGCCACCCATCGGCGTGAGCGAGTCGTGCATGTTGTTGACCGCGCCGCACGACGCCGAAGTGGTGGCGACCGTGAAAATGCCGGAATCGGCAATGCCGAAGCGCACTTCCTTGCCTTCCATGTTGCCGCCCGGCTGCAGCGCCGATCTGGCCTGGTCCACGTGGAGCGAGGTGAACAGCGGATTGCCCGCCTGCTCGAACGACACTTCACCCCAGCAGCCGATCGCAAACGCCACGGTCATCGCCGCGAGCACCGCATAACCTTGCCGGTTGTCGCCCACCATCCTGCCGAACACGACGCACAACGCCGCGCCAATGCAAAGCATGGCCACCATCTGGACGAAATTCGCCAGCGGCGTGGGGTTCTCGTAAGGATGCGCGGAATTGGCATTGAAGAATCCGCCGCCGTTGGTGCCGAGCATCTTGATCGCTTCCTGGGAGGCGAGCGGCCCCATTGCAATGGTCTGCCTGTCCGCCTTC
>Ga0335083_10003500_pt1 | contig 20340 bp, 14 predicted proteins | sample Lox_Sample_42_FD_206716 | JGI IMG/M metagenome (GOLD analysis project Ga0335083, IMG submission 206716) | Soil microbial communities from Loxahatchee National Wildlife Refuge, Florida, United States - Lox_Sample_4.2 | ecosystem: Environmental > Terrestrial > Soil > Wetlands | place: USA...
GGATTCGCCGGCAAGACCGACTTCGCGACCGGGAGCGGGCCCAGCGCTGTGGCGATCGCGGACCTCAACGGCGACGGCAAGCCGGACATCCTGACCGCGAACACGGTCGGCAGCAGCGTCTCGGTGCTGCTCGGCAACGGCGCGGGTGGCTTCGCGGCGAAAACCGACTATCCCACCACGACGAATCCCTATTCGCTGGCGGTTGCGGACCTGAACGGCGACGGCAAGCCGGACGTCGTGACCGCGAGCAACCCCGCCGCGACGATCTCGGTCCTGCTGGGCGATGGGACGGGACAGCTCGGCACCCGGACCGACTACGCGACCGGAACCCAGCCCAACGCGGTCACGCTGGCGGACGTGAATGGCGATGGCCGGCTCGACGCGGTCGTGTCCGACTATGGCGCCAGCACGATTTCGGTTCTGCCCGGAAACGGTGCGGGAGGCTTTGGAGCGAAGGTCGACTATCCAACCGGTGCGAATCCCTACTCGGTGGCGGTCGGCGACCTGAACGGCGATGGCCGACCGGACATCGTGGCGGCGGACATCTCGGGCAACTCCATCTCGGCGCTGCTGGGCCTCGAGCTCACGCAGCTGACGCTGAGCACGAGCCCCGGCCTGGTCCTGCCCGCGACGCCTTACACGCTGACCGCCTCGGTCTCGGCTGCGGCGCCCGGATCGGGCGTTCCGACGGGCGGTACGGTCAGCTTCCTCGATGGGCCGGTGTTCCTGGGCTCGGCGACGCTCAACTCGGGAGTCGCGACGCTTTCGCTGGCTCCCACGCAGTTGCTCGGCCACGCGCTCTCGGCCAGCTATTCGGGAGGCGGCCACTACTTCGGGGCCATCGGTCAGCTCGCCATGCCCGCCACCATGGCGCCGCGCATCGCCGCCATCGGCGACGTGCCCGGGGACCAGGGTGGTCACGTGGAGCTCCAGTGGTACGCAAGCCCGCTCGACCGCGCGCCCGCGGATCCGATCACGCAGTACTGGATCTGGCGCCAGGTCCCCGGCGCCCTCGCTGCACGCGCGCTCGCGAGCGGCTCGCGGCGCCTCGCGCCAACCGGGCACGCCGAACCGCAACCCGGCGACCTGCGCGCGGTGGCGACGGGGGCGCAGACCTACTTCTGGGAGTACCTCGCGAGCCAGGCCTCCCATGGCTTCGTGGGCTACAGCTACGTGGCGGCCACCGGCACCGACTCGATCGCCGGCTCCAATCCCGAGACGGTGTTCATGGTCGAGGCCGAGGAGACTTCGGATGGGCTCTACTGGTCGTCGGCCCCGGACAGCGGCTATTCGGTCGACAACCTCGCGCCCGGAACGCCCGCCCCGTTCACGGGCACGCTCGCCGGGGGCTCCGCCTCGCTGCACTGGGGCTCGAGCTCCGCGCCCGACTTCGCGACGTTCCTGCTCTATCGTGGTGCCTCATCGAACTTCGTGCCCGATGCGTCGAACCTCGTCGTGAGCCAGGCGGACACCGGCTACGTCGATCACGCCCCCGGCCCTTACTACAAGCTCGCCGCGGAGGACGTCCACGGCAACGTGAGCGCATACGCGGCGCTTGAGCTCTCCGGGACGACCGCGGTGGACGGACCGGGCTTGCACGTTTTCGCGCTGCGCGGGGTGCGGCCCAATCCCGTGATCGGGGGCGCGCTGGCCGTGGATTTCACGCTCCCCGAGGGCGCGCCCGCGCGACTCGAGCTGCTCGACGTCTCCGGACGGCGCGTCGCCGTGCGCGAGCTGGATCAGCCCGGAGCCGGGGCGCAGTCGGTGGACCTGCTGCCCGCGCATGCGCTACCGGCGGGGCTCTACCTCGTGCGGCTCACGCAGGGCTCGCGCGTCCAGACGGCGCGGGCAGTCGTGCTGCAGTAGGTGACGCCATCGCGATCCTCGCCGGGCTCGGCGAGCGTGCGAACGCATCCGATCCCGCGGGCGGCCAGGCCACTGGGGGGCAGGCCGGGGGAGCGAGGTGACGTACGGTGGTTGGAGCGTTGCTGCGGGTGGGTGCGGGCGGGCCATGATCGCCGGACCTGATCGACGCCCGCAGGAGACGCAGTCCCGGCTTGTCGCGACGCTACGAAAGTGCAAGGCTCGCCGTGCCGGGAGATAGGATCGGAAGGTGTTCCAGTCCCCGCGCGGCCCCGCGCGTCTTGCCGCCCCATTGGCGATCTGCATCGCCGCGGTGCTCGTGCCCTGGCGGGCGTCGGCCAGCCCCTCGATCACGGTGAGCCCTGCCAGCCTTGGGCCAATCGAGCTGCCGGCGCATCAGGTTCTTACCCTGACCCTCAGGATCTACGATCGCGACTCGCTCGGGCCAACGCCGCTGATGTGGTCGATCAGCGACGTGCTGCACGGGACGGAGAACGATGCCCTCGGCGTCACCGAGTCGCCCGTGTCCGGGACGGTGGCCCCAGGGGACTCCGCGAGTGTGGGCTTCACCATCGACGTCTCGGAGTTCCCCGGCAACCAGTCCTCGGTGGTGGACCTTCGGATCGACAGCAACGATCCCGTCCATCCGCGTGTCGTCGTCCCCTTCACCTTCGACCCGGTCGTGCCGGACCCGGTGCGACGAATCACGCTTGGGGAGTTGAAGGCGCGCTACCGATAGTCCGGGACTCCGGACGCGCTGACCGCGATGGGCGCTGGCGATCGGCTTCCGGAGCTTCCCTCACTCGCTCAGCGTGAGCTCCAGCCTGACGCCGAGGCTGTCGACGAGCGCGCTGTCCCTCGCGCCGGTGATGAAGACGCGCTCGGCGGCGATCGTGCTGTCGGCGAGTATCACGTCCATCACGGCGCGCGAGCGCCGGCGCGAGAGTCCGTGCAGCTCGATCGGGTCCACCGTGACGCGGGCCCGCAGTTGCGCGTCCATCAGCCGGAGCCGCGCGGTCTCCGCCGACACCGCGGCCGAGTCGGGCGCCTGTCCCTTGCGCGGACTCCTCGCCGTCGTCGCCGGCGGTTTGCCGACCTTGCCCGCGTAGGCGCTGGTCAGCATTCCGACCCATTCGCCCGCCCCGAATCCGGCGGGGGCGAGCGCACGGGCCGCCTCGATCTGGGCCGGCGTCGCCGTAGCGGCGGCGGCAGCGGCCCCGCGCAGCACCGCGGCGTAGCGTCGGGTAAGGAGCGCGACCGAATCGCCGGCCGCCGTTCCAGGGTCCGCGATCTCGAGCCTGAGCGCCGGGCGATCGGCGAGGCCCTTTCGCACGGCCTGCAGTGCGTGCGCGTCGGTCGAGTCGACCTGCGCGCTCCCGAACGCGAAGTGAACCGCGGGGCTTTCCTGATCGTCCCGGCCGAAGACCGCTCCGAGAAGCTTGAACGGCGAGGCGACCGCCTTGGTCACGAGCCCGACCAGGAGCTTCATGATGATCGGGACGACGCTGAAGCTCGGATCGTCGAGGTTGCCCTTGACCGGCAGGTTCAGGTCGATGTTGCCGTCGCGATCCTTGAGCAGGGCGACCGCGAATCGCACCGGGAGCCTGGTCGCATCGGGGCTCGCCACTTTCCCGCCCAGCGTCAGCTGCCGCATGAAAATCCGATTGGTCGCATCGAGCTGGCGGTTCTGGATCCTGTACTTCAGATCGAGGTCGAGCTTGCCCTTTTCGATCCGGTAGCCCATGAACTTGCCGGAGTAGGGCGAGAACGTCGTAAGCTCGATGTTCTTGAACGACACGTTGAGGTCGGTGAGCCCGCGGCCATTCAGGGGATTGAGCGTGCCGGCGATCTTCGCAGGCGCGTACGCGTCCACCTTGCCCTCGAGCTCGACGTCGGCGTGCGCGGCCTGCGCCGACGAGAGGTCGCGGATCGTGCCATCGAGCGACCGGATGCCCGTCGCGAAGTTGGGCGTCAGGGTGAGATCGGCGAAGTACATCGAGCCGTCCAGCACACGCACGAGGTCGATGCGCGCGGGCATCGTGTCCGGGGTGCCGGGGGCGGGCCGGAACGCGGCGGGCACCGAGTCGGGCGGGACCTGAAGCGCCTGGATGTTCGTGGTGCGATCCGGGGCGACGATCGCGCGCAGGAAGGGCTTGGTCGCGACGACCTCGCGCAGCGCAAGGCGGCCCGGCAACGCGTCGTAGGCGAGGCCGTTGAGGTCGAGTCGCTTCCAGGCGAGGAACTCCTTGCCGACCTTGTGGTCGACGGAGAGGAAGTCGCTCGAGGAGACGTCGCCCGTGAATCGCACGAGCGGTCCCTTCGCGCCGAAGGTGTTGAACGCGAGCCGGCCCTTGCCGTCCACGGCCCCGCGGGTGATGTCGAGCCGCGCGAAGGCCTGGACGTACGGCTGGAGGTCGCGCAGATCGAAGCCGTGGACCTCGAGCGCGAGATCCGCCGATGGCGCGGCGGGCGAGACGAGTCCGCTCGCGCTGGCGTGCCCGGCGACGCCGAGGCTGCAGGCGAGGGCGAAGTGGAAGGAGCGGCCGGGCGCGGTGCTCAGGCTCTCGACGTCCGCGCTGCCGCTGCGGATGCGAAATCGCGCCGAGGGCTCGAGCCGCCGGTCCTGGAACTCGAACGCGAGCCCGTCGACGTGCGCCCGCGCGATCGAGGTGACCATCGGGCGTGACGTGTCGCCGGCGCTGGGCGCCGCCCAGTGCTCGAGGCTCAGGTGCCCGTCGGGGCGCATCCAGAGCAGGATGCGCGGGTCGTGCGCGGCGACCCGGCCCAGGTCGAGCGCGGGGCGCTCCAGATCGAGGGCGCCCTCCTGCGTCGTCAGCGTGGCCGCCGAGAGCACCTCCTCGCCGCTTTCGCGATCGACGAGCGCCGGATCGCGAGCTTCGAAGGCCAGCGCGGTGAGCCCGATCTCGGCGGGCACGACGCGGGCGTCGACGCGGTAGCGCGAGCGCAGCGTGAACGTGCCGCGAGAGATCGCGAACGGCGTCTGGGGCCCGAGCAGATCGGCGAGCGTGCGCGCCCGGACATCCGCGATGCGCAGCTCGCCCTCCGAGCGGAACGGCGCGAGCGTGAAGCGTCCGCTCCAGAACAGGCTCTCGCTCGCCGCGGTGCTCGCCTCGAACGAGTAGGCGTTGCGGCTGCCCCGCACGGTTCCGAAGTCGACGAGGTCGAACTCGATCGGCCGCAGGCGGGTCTCGAAGCTCGGCTGGCGCGATCGGTCGGAGTAGGTGAGCGCGCCCCCGCTCACCCGCAGCCGGCCGATCTGGAACGTGGGCGGCGAGCCGGCGGTGTCGACCGATGCGGGCCGGGGACGCAACAGCCGGACGAGGCTCAGCGTGCGATCGGGGAGGATCGCGAGCGAGACGAACGGCCGCTCGAGACGCAGCTCGGCGAGGGTCCACGCACGCTGCCAGAGCGAGCGGAGCGGATCGAAACGCAGGCTCAGCCGGTCGAACCCGGCGGCGGGCGTTCCGTGCTCGTCGGGGATCCGCAGGCCTTCGACCGTCACCGCGAGCGTGAACGGGTTGACCCGGACGCGCGCGAACGAGGCGTGCGTGACGAGCGTGCTGTCGACCGAGCGCTGCAGCGCCGAGCGAACCAGCACCGGTGCGATCAGGAACCCTGCGAGTCCGTACACGAGCACGACGACGGCCAGAACGATGCCGATGCGTTGGAGTCGCGGATTCATGGGCCCGCTAAGCTAGTGCCGCCCCGGCGCGAGGACAAGCGCGCCGGCGCAGGCCGGCGTGACCACGTTCTCGCAGACTAAACTCGCCGGACGACTCGTGCGGCACGCGACGACCAGAATCCGATTGCTCCGCGCGCTCGCTCGCGCTCTAATCGTTCTCAGGTTCTCCCCACGCTGTGCAATCGTCGCAGGCCGATCGCCCAACCCCTCTCCAGCCAGGCCGGTGCCCCACTGCCCAGGCCGCGGGCAAGGAACTCATCCATGCGTCGAATGAATCTCGTCACGCTGGCGTGCGGAGCGCTGCTCGCCGGCGCGCTCGCTTCGCCCGCCCTGGCCACCGTCGTGAACATTACGACGAACGTCGCTGCGTCCACGTCGTGGGGCCCCACGGGCTCGGGCGCGGCCCTCACGGGCGACGTGTTCTGGGTCCAGAACAGCATCGCCGTGAACGGTGGCATCACGCTGACGGTGTACCCGGGAACGATCATCAAGTTCACCCAGTACACCGGGCTGACCGTCAACGGCAGCCTGCAGATCCAGGGCACGGCGGGGAACAACGTCTACATCACGTCGATTCGTGACGACACGCACGGCGGCGACACCAACGGCGACGGCGGCACGACCTCGCCGGCGTCGTCCGACTGGGACGGGATCACGTTCAACAGCATGTCGCCGGATACGAGCCGCCTCGTGTTCACGGACGTCTCGTACGCGGGCTACTCCCAGCGCGGCGCGCTGCAGTTCTCGAACGGGATCGCGGGCGACGTCACGGACTGCACGCTCACCCGGTGCTACTCGGGCGTCGAGTGCTTCGGCACCGCCTTCCCGGCGATCGTGGGCAGCACGATCCAGACTTCGACGTTCACGCCGCTCGAGATGGACGTCCAGTCGACGCCGGTGCTTTCGAACCTGACGTGCTCGACCGGCGACAACGGCTACGACGCGTTCGCCCTGCACAGCACGTCGCTGGCGACGACGGCCACGCTGCCCAAGCGCGCGGCGACCTTCGGCGTCAACGCGATCAGCAACGTGACGTACCTCATGATCAGCACGATCACGATCAACTCGCCGGGCAGCCTCACGATCAACCCCGGTGTCGTGATCAAGCCGCTCGGCGGCGGCATCCAGGTGAACAGCGGCGCCAACCTCACGATGAACGGCACGTCGACGGACACGATCTCGGTCACGTCGATCAACGACGACAACCTGGGTCTTCCGCGCGACACCAACAACAACGGTTCGATCACCTCGCCTCACGCGGGGGACTGGGACCGCATCGTGTTCGCCGCCGGCGCGACCGGATCGGCTCAGTACGCGCGGCTCAAGTTCGGGCAGAGCGGCATCTCGAACGGCCTCATCGAGATGACGAACCTGAGCATCGGCGTCTCGAACACGCTGCTGAGCGACGCCGGCCACGGCCTCGTGCTCCACGGCACGAGCGCGCCGGCGCTCAACAATCTTCAGATCAACAACATGTCGTCGACGCCGATTCTCATGTCGGTCACGGCGACGCCCACGTTCGGGACCATCGCGCTCCAGTCGAACAAGATCACGGCGCTCGGGATCATCGGCGAGCAGATCAACGCCAACGCGCACCTCACGCAGCGCACGATCGCCGGGTTCTCGAACATCACGTACTACCTGATGAACGGCTTCCTCGAGATGCTGAATCCGGCCGTGTTGACGATCGACCCGAACGTCATCGTCAAGTTCCAGGCGTATGGCTCGGGGATCACGATCGACGGCGGCCTCATCGCCAACGGCACCGCGTCGAACCCGATCGTGTTCACCTCCGAGCGCGACGACAACTGGGGCAACCCGCAGGACACGAACGGTGACGGCTCGAGCACGTCGCCCAACACGGGGGACTGGTACTACATCCACTTCACCAACAGCGCGATCACCGCGCAGTGCCAGATGACCCACTGCCGCATGCTCTACAACGGCTACGATCCCTCGTACGGTTACGCGCCGAGCATCTGGGTGACGAGCAGCGCTCCGACGATCGCGAACTGCATGATCAACAAGTCGAATTACGGCTACAAGATCGACGGCAACGCGACGCCGACGATCGGCGCCGCCGACACCGTCCAGAACTGCGCCTACTCGCCGATCGCGATGTCGGTGCAGTCGGATCCGAACTTCTCGTCCACCAACATCTACCAGTCGAACGGCATCAACGGCATCATGCTCATCTCGGAGACGCTGTCGCAGAACTCGCGTCTCAAGTACCGCCCGCAGGTGACGTTCCCGCCGCCGTCGACGACCGTGTTCGCCTACCTCGTGAACGGCGGCGGCATCACCGTCCCGACCGGCACGACGCTGTCGATCGACCCGCAGGTGGTGGTGAAGGTCTACAACGGCGGGACCGGATTCACGGTCAACGGCACCATCAACGCGGTCGGCGGCGCTGGCACGAATCAGATCGTGTTCACCAGCTACGCGGACGACGCCTACGGCGGCGACACGAACAACGACGGCTCGGCCTCGAGCCCGGCGGTCGGCAACTGGACGTGCATGTTCCAGATGAACGCGACCAGCGTGAACAACCTGCTCCGAGATTGTCTGTTCCAGTTCGGCGGCAGCGGCCCGACGAACGGCGTCGTGAACACGCAGGGCGCGAGCCCCACCATCGCGCAGTGCAACTTCACGCTGGATCGAACGGCCATGGTGTTCGACGGCAACTCGACGCCGCTGGTCGACTCGGTGTCGGTGCTCGATTTCACCTCGATTCCGATCTCGATGTCGCTGGTCGCCAATCCCACGTTTCTCAACATGACCATCCAGGGCACCCCGGCCAACTCGTATACCGTGCTCGGGCTGCTGGGCGAGACCTACGCGCAGAACGTCCACACCCGTGTGCGCGTGCTCGGCTCCGGCATCCTCAACAACATCGCCTACGCGCCGACCGGGACGATCGACATCGCGTTCGGCGCGGCGTGGACCATCGATCCGGGGGTCGTCATCAAGCTCGGACGAAGCGGCGATCCGATCGGACAGACCATCCAGATCGAGGGCGCGCTGGTGGCGAACGGCAAGCCGGACAGCCTGATCGTGTTCACGTCGTCGGCGGACGACGCCTTTGGCGGCGACACCTACGGAGACGGCGCCTCCACGACGCCGAGGCTGAACGACTGGAACTACATCTACTTCACGTCCACGAGCAATCCGGCCCAGACCGTGATGAACAACGTGCGGGTCCGCTACGGCGGAACGCCGGCGATCCGCATGACCAACATCGGGCCGACGTTCTCGAACATGATGGTGACGGGCTGCGGGGAAGGGATCCGGGTCGAGGGCAACTCGGCGCCGACGTTCTCCACGGTGGACGTCGACTCCTCGAGCATCCCGATCCGAATGTCGCTCGTGAGCAATCCCACCTTCAGCAACGTGCTGTTCCAGCAGGACAACATCACCGGGCTCGCCGTCATCAACGAGACGATCGCCCAGGACCTGCTCTGGAAGATCCGCTCGCTCTCGCAGCGCGCGAACATGCCGTACTACATCGACGGTACGCTCGGCGTGGGCCTGAGCAGCACGCTCACGTTGCAGCCCGGCCTGATCGTGAAGCTGAAGAACGCCACGATCGACGTGAACAAGGGCATGATCGCCGTCGGCCGCGCGGTTCCCGAGAGCCTTGTCGTGTTCACCTCGAGTCGCGACGACTTCTACGGCGGGCGCACCGACACCACGTCGGTCACGACCGCACCGCAGGCCGGCGACTGGTACTCCATCCAGATGGAGGCGACCGCGCTCACGTCGAACGTGCACCTGCACGACGCCGTGTTCCGGTACGGCGGCTACAGCAACTACGAGGGCGCGGTTCGCGCCATCAACTCGAGCTTCCCCATCGATTCCTGCCTGTTCGCCTACAACGCGGTCGGCGTCTCGGTCGAGGGTTCGGCGAATCCCACCGTCACGGGCTCGAGCCTCTACGGCAGCACCTACTACGCGATCGTCAACAACGGCACGTCGTTCTGCACCAATGCCACGGGCGACTGGTGGGGCGCGGCGAACGGACCCAATGACACCAACGCGGCCGCGGACGTGTGCGGGGTCGGCCAGACCAACCTGGGCAGCGGCGACAAGGTGACGAACAACGTCAACTACGCGGGCTGGGCGACGACGGGCCTCCTCAACCCGCTGCTCGGCGACGTGAGCCTCAACGGTCAGGTGACGGCGTACGACGCCTCGCTCGTGCTGCAGAAGGTCGTGTTGCTCATCAGTCTCAATCCGCTTCAGACGACGATTGCCGACGTGGACGACAACGGCGCGATCCAGAACACGGACGCGACCTTCATCCTGCAGCTCGTCGCCGGCCTGATCCACGCGCTGCCGGCCGATCACTCGGCGCTGGAGAAGCTGCCGCCGTCGCTGCAGGCGGGCGTCCTCTCGGCGCGTCGCGCGATGGACGGCGACTTCCAGGTTCAGCTCGGCACGCCGCGGCGCTCGGGCAGCGAATGGCTGCTGCCGGTCGAGGTGACGGGCACCGGCCAGGTCTTCGGCGCCGAGCTCGAGCTCGCGGGCGGGGCCGCAGGCGATCTCGCCTCGGTCGACGTCGCGGGCAACGCGCTCATGGCCTACAACCCGGCGGGCGGCACGGATCGCATCGCGCTCGCTTCCCCCGCGGCCCTGCCGCAGGGAGAACTCGTCACGCTCCACTTCCCGGCGGACGGCGACAAGCCGTTCGACGCGCCGACGCTCACGATGGCGCGCGTCAACTACGAGACGCTGCAGTTCGGCGCGCCGCCGGTTCCGGTGCCGCACCTGTCGTACCTCGCACCGCCGCGGCCGAACCCCGCCAGGGGCCCGATGACGATCTCGTTCGGGCTCGCCGCGGCGGACGCCGGCACGCACGCACGCGTGGAGGTGCTCGACCTCGCCGGACGGCGCATCCGCACGCTGATGGATGGGCCGCTCACGCCCGGTGTCCACGATCTCACGTGGGACTTGAGCGACGCCTCGGGTGAGGTGGTTCACCCCGGCGTCTACCTCGTGAGGGCGCTGGCCGGTGACTTCCACTCGGTTCGTCGATTCGTCCTGGTGCGCTGACCCTCCCCGAGACGAGGAGGACAACGCCATGCGCACGACATCGAAGCAGCGATTCGGACTCGCGCTGATCACGCTCCTGGGCGGCCTGCTGCTGGCCGCTCAGGCCGGTGCGGTCACGGTTACCGCCGCGGGCGCTTCAGGCCTCGCCGGCCAGACCGTGAACGTCGCGATCAACACGACCACGCTCAACAGCCTCAACGTCGACTCCTACCAGTTCGGTCTGAGCTACAACTCGAGCGCCGTGACGCCGACGGGTCTCGTGACCGTCGGAACGCTCTCGGCCGCGTCGGGCTGGACCGAGCAGTACAACGTCTCGAACACGGGCGGCACCGGCACGATCAACGTCAGCGCCGCCGGTACGGGCGCGCTGTCGGGCAGCGGCGCCCTCATCATCATCAGCTTCCAGATCAATCCCACACTGCTCTCGGGCGGGAACTCGGGTCTGAACTTCACCGGGTTCATGTTCAACGAGGGCGCCCCGAAGGACACGACGAGCAACGGGCTCATCACGATCAACGCGACGCCGAGCATCAACGTTTCGCCCTCGAGCGGCGAGATCGTGCGGGGTTCGACGCTGCAGTTCACCGCCTCGGGCAACGTGACGCCGCCGGTCACGTGGTCGACCACCGACAACACCATCGCCACGATCGGCTCCTCGAGCGGCCTGCTGACGGGTGTCGCGCCGGGCTCCGTGCAGGTGACGGCGGTGGATCACGTCGGGCTGACCGCCACGACGACGGGCGTCGTCCTGGTCCGCGGCATGGGCGTCACCGTGGGGACCGGCTCCACCTCGGCGGGCAGCCCCGTCAGCGTGCCCGTGACGGTCACGACGCTCGCCGGGCTCGGGGTGCGTTCGGGACAGTTCAGCATCACCTACAACCCGGCCATCGAGACGTTCACTTCGGTGACGACACCCGCCGGCACGCTCCTGAACGGCTACGGCTCGATCACCGCGGGGGCGAACAACGGCGTGATCACGGTCGCGTTCGCCGGCACGAGCGACGTGACGGGATCGGGAACGCTGTTCGATCTCAACTTCTCCACGGTGGCCGGGGTTTCCGGCGGTGCCAATCTCACGCTGAATACGGCGCTCTTCAACGAAACGCTTCCGGCGCTGCGGACGAACGGCTTCCTGAGCGTGAACGGGCTCCCGACCCTCGGCGTGAACCCCAACAGCATCACGTTGTTCGACGGACAGACGCAGACGTTCACGGCGACAGGAGGCGCGACGCCTCCGCTCACGTGGAGCACGCTCAATCCCGCGATTGCGACGATCAACCCCTCGACCGGCCTGCTCACCGCGGTCTCGGGCGGAGTGACCCAGGTGAAGGTCGTCGACAACCTGGGCGCCACGGGCATCAGCTCATCGATCACGGTCTACGACTGCACCGTGACGCTCGGAACGGCCGTCATCTCGCCGGGCGGAAACGGCATCATTCCTCTCACCGTCGACCGCGACATCAGCGCGCTCGGCGTTTACTCGATGCAGTACTGGGTGAACTGGAGCTCGAGCTTCATCGCCAGCGCCACGAGCGCCAGCGGGGGCATCACGTCCGCCTGGACGGGGCCGGTCTACGGATATACGCCGGGCGGGAAGCTCGAAGTGGCGACCGCCGGCACCCACGCGGGTGGCCCGGGGACTTCGCTGGGCTATTTCGACGTCAACATCACGGCGAATGCGACGACGAGTTCGGTGATCCCGCTCACGCTCACGAACTTCATGTTCAACGAGGGCCATCCGCTGCCGTTGATCGTGAACGGGCAGATCACGATCGGCGCCTCGACGGGCGTGGACGCAGGGGGTGCGGACGTGTTCGCGCTCGGGCCCGCCGAGCCCAATCCCGCCGCGTCCGCGACGCGCATCGCGTTCACGGTGCCCAAGGCGGCGAGCACGTCGGATGCGAGGCTCGACGTGTTCGGTCTCGACGGTCGCCGAGTCCGAACGCTGTTCGCGGGCCCGGCCGAGGCCGGCGCTCACGTCTCGACCTGGGACCTGGCCGATGAAGCCGGGCGGCGCGTCTCCGCGGGCGTCTACTTCGTCCGACTGCTCTGGGGAGGGAGCGCGCTCGAGCGCAGGATCGCCGTGATCCGGTGAACGGACCGTTCGCGGTTCGCCCCGCGATGGGCTGAGCGTGCGCCGACTCGGGATCGCGGGCGCGGCGTCTTCGGGCGCCGCGCCGGCCGATCCCCGCTGTCCATTTCGCTCCGGGAGCCGTCATCGCGCGGAGGCTGCGTGTTCCGAATCCTCTCGATCGACGGGGGAGGGATCCGGGGAATCATCCCCGCCTGCGTTCTCGCCGAGGTGGAGAGGGCGATTCAATCGCTCGAGCCTTCGAGGAAGATCGGCGACGCCTTCGACATGATCGCGGGGACGAGCACGGGCGGCATCCTCGCGTGCATCCTGCTCGCGCCCGATCCCGCCGATGCCCGTCGCGCGAGGTTCTCGGCGGCCGACGCCCTGCAGCTCTACCTCGAGAACGGCGAGACGATCTTCCGCCACTCGCTCTGGCGCAGCGTCCGCGACGTGGGCGGGCTGTTCGACGAACGTTACCCGCCGGGCGGCCTCGAGGCGGTGCTCGCCCGCTACTTCGGCGACCTCGAGCTCAGCCGGCTCGTGAAGCCCTGCCTCATCACCGCGTTCGACACGCAGCATTACCGGCCGTTCTTCTTCACGCAGGCCGATGCGGTGAGGAGCCCGGCCAACGACTACCTCGTGCGCGACGTCGCGAGGTCGACCTCGGCAGCGCCGACCTACTTTCCGCCGGCGCTCGCGGGATCGCTCGGGAGCGCGCCGGAGCCGGCTCCGATGGTCGATGGCGGCGTGTTCGCGAACAACCCGGCGGCGTGCGCGCTCGTCGAGGCGTTCAAGATCGACGGCGGCCCCAGCGTCGCGGAGGACGTTGCGATCCTCTCGCTGGGCACCGGGCGTCAGCCCGCGTCGATTCCGTACGAGCGGTGCAGGGACTGGGGAGCCGCGCAGTGGGCCAAGCCCGTGATCGACCTCATGCTCGAGGGCGTGGCTCAGACCGTCGACTACCAGCTCGCCATGCTGTTCCAGAGCATGCGGCGCGACGCACAGTACCTGCGCATCGACGGCGTCTTCGGCGACGCCGGGGCCGGCCTCGACGTGCCCGATCTGAACCCCGCGATGGACGACGCGGCACCGGACAACATGGCGAGACTGCAGCTATTCGGCGAGAGGCTGGCGCAGAGCCGCGCGGGGGACGTTCGCGACTTCGCGAGGAAGTTCCTGGTCGACGCGGGGTGAGCCCGCCGGGCGCGTGCCGGAGGCCCGTTGCGCCGCGGGCGCCCCGGGTGTTTGATCGGGGCCTCGCGGACGACCGGCTCGGGTGGCACGTGACGCGCGCGTGCTTCGAGGCCGGGACGTCCAAGTCCGGCCGCGCTCGCGAAAGGAGATGCACGTGAAGCTTCACGGAAGGCAGTTCGCGATCGTTCTCACGCTGGCGCTCGGTACGATCGTCGGCGTGGCAACGCTCGCCCGCGCGGACGTGGCCGCCACGTTCCAGGTCACGTTCGGCAAGTCGCCCCACTGGGTGGGCGTTCAGGGCACCAAGGTCAAGGAGATCCGCCAGGGCGAGCGGCCGGACTACGACATCTTCAAGTGCGGCGGCCGGTACTACGTCCACAATGCCGACGGCTGGTACTGCTCGAAGAAGAGCCACGGCGACTTCGCGAAGATCGAGGAGACCGCGGTCCCGCGCGATCTCGCCCGGGTGCCGCGGGATCACTGGAAGAACTACCCCGCGGGCTGGACCGAGCCGCCGATGGAAGAGAAGCACCACGGCAAGGGCTATCATTAGGACCCCGGCGGCCGCGGCGAGGACCCCTCGACGCAGCCCCTGCGGCTCGACGCACGAAGGCCACGCCCGCGCGGGCGTGGCCTCTTCGTTTCCGCGCAACGCCTCGGGCGCCGTGACCGCCACGGCCTCCCGGCGAGCGGTCGCCAGGCCCGGGGCACCGGGCCGCTCGCTCGTGGCCAGGGTGGTCGTCGCGCCCTAGCGTTCCGGCAGTTCTCGATTGTCTCGGGCCTCGCCGCCACCTACCGTCGGCAAATGGCGGCAGCCGTGGCCGCGGTCACACCGCCGACGTGGAGCACTCCGCTCGAAGCCCGGGCGCCCGACGGCCGGCGGGCGCACATTGGGAGGACGTCCATCATGTTCCATTGGATTCAGTACCTCTTCACGGGTCTGATCGTCGGCGCCATCGCCCGCTTCGTCCTGCCCGGAGCCGATCACATGGGGCTGGTGCTCACGACGTGCGTCGGCATCGGGGGCTCGCTGGTCGGCGGGCTCATCTCGAGGATGTTCGGAAAGCCCGCGCCCGACGCCAAGTTCCACCCGGCGGGGTTCTTTCTCTCGCTCGTGGGCGCGATCGCGCTGCTGATCGTGGTGCGGATGATGCGGCACGCCTGATCTGCTGCGAGCTCGTCGGTCCGGCGCTCCGCTACGCGCCGGGGGAGTCCAAACCTAGGGCAGGATCTCGCGCACGTAGCCGTCCATCGTCTCGTCGTCGATCCAGCCGACCACGCGGCGGACGATCTCGCCCTTGCGGTTGATGAAGAACGTCGTCGGGATGCTGCGGATCGGGCCGTACGCGTCGAGGACGTCGTCGTTCGCCATCGCGATCGTGAACTTGATGCCCAGGTCGTTCGCGAAGCGGCGCACGGGCGCGGGCCCGGTCTCGTCGACCGAGAGGCCGATCACGGCGAGACCCTTGCCACCGTAGCGCGCGTTGAGCTCGTTCAGGTGCGGCATGCTGGCCCGGCAGGGCGCGCACCACGTCGCCCAGAAGTCGACGATGACGGGCCGGTTCTTCAGGTCCGCGAGCTTGACCGCGTGCCCGTCGATGCCCTTGAGGTTGAAGGCGGGCGCGACGGTGTCTCCGGCGCGTGCGGGCGCGACACAACACACGACAGCGAGCAGCGCGAGACTGGCGAGCAGGCTGGGGTGGGTTGGGCGCAGGTGCACGGTGTTCCTTTCGCCTCGTCGGACGCTCAGGCTATCGGCCTCGCGGAGGGAAACTGTAACTCCGGATCGCACTCGACGAACGCGTGTGCACCGCGATTTTTCACCCACTTGACCACGACGCACGTGCCGTTCCGCGATGATCCCGGCGGAACTGGTTCGGCCGCCCGCCGGTAGCACACTTTCCATGCTCAACGGATTCGGGTTTCGGGGTGGGCGGCTCTGCGGGCCTGTGCTAGCGTCCTTCGAGGCTCTGTCGATCACCCTCGCGTGGCCGCTCCCGATGCGCCCGACTTCACAAGGAAGGTGAAGCCGATGATGCCTGCTTCCATGATCCTGCAGCTGGGTGCCGCGTCCCGGGCGACGATTCCCGGTCTCGTCGCGCACGCGAGCCCGTTCTCGAAGGGCGTGCTCGTGCTCTTGCTCGGGCTCTCGGTCTACTCCTGGGCCGTGATCTGGAACCGGCTGCGGCTTTACGCGCACGTCGCGCGGCAGGACCAGGCGTTCGTGACCGCGTTCCGGCGCCTGCCGCCCAATGCCGAATGCCGCGTCATCGCGGAGCAGCACCCTTCGAGCGTGCTCGCCCGTGCGGCGCTCACCGGGCTGCGTTCGCTCGATCAGCACGCCGACGCGACGGGCGGCGCCGTCGCGCGCTTCGACCTCGCGCAGCGCGCCATGGACCGCGCTGCGAACGACGAGGTCGCGGGGCTCGAACGCCACATCAGCTTCCTCGCCACGACCGGCAGCGTCGCGCCGTTCATCGGCCTCATGGGCACGGTGTGGGGTGTGATGGTCGCGTTCGTCAACATCGGCGCGCAGGGCTCGGCCTCGCTCGTCGTCGTGGCGCCGGGCATCGCCGAGGCGCTCGTCGCGACGATCGCGGGACTCGCCGCCGCGATCCCCGCGGTGATCGGCTACAACCATTGCCTCGGCCGGCTGCGCGAGATCGGCAACAGCGCGACCTCGTTCACGAGCGAGTTCCTCGATCGACGCATCGGGGCGTCGCGATGATGTCGGCGGGGGGCGGCTCACGCCGCCCGATGGCCGAGATCAACGTCACGCCGCTCGTCGACGTCGTGCTGGTCCTGCTCATCATCTTCATGGTGACGGCGCCGTTCCTCCAGGGCGGGCTGCAGATCGACCTGCCGCGGGTCGCAACCCACGGGCTCGACGTGCACGAGGGCCTGATCGTCAGCGTCCGCCGCGACGGCACGATCGCCGTCGGCGACGCGGTCGTGGGCGCATCGCATTTCGAGGACGCGCTGGCGCGAGCCAACGCCTCGCAGCGCCCGGTGTTCCTCAAGGCGGACCAGTCCGTGCCCTACGGCACGATCGTCGGCTACATCGCGCGACTTCGCCACGCCGGCGTCGTCCAGCTGGGGCTCGTGACCCAGCCGCCGGCCGAGTCGCGCCGGTGAGGGGCGCGCTCGCGGGCTCGGCGGTCGTGCACGGCGGTCTCACGCTCGCGCTGTTCGTGCTCCACCCCTCACACGACGTGCTCGTGCCCGGCCCCGACGTCGTCGAGGTCGCGCTCGTCGATCCGACGCCGGCGCCGCCGCAGCCGGTCGCGAAAGCATCGCCCGAGCCCGCGCCCCCCGTCGAGGATCGCGGCGTGCGCATCGAGAAGCCCAGGCCCGCGCCGCCTCGTGCGAAGCCCACGCCGCCACCTCCGACGCCCGCGCCGCCGGTGCGAACCGCCGAGCCTCCCGCGCGTGTCGTGCTGGCGTACGCGCCCGTCGCGGGGGGGCTCCAGGGCGAGGTCGCGGTGGACCAGTCGAACTTCGAGTTCGCGTATTACTTGCAGCAGGTGCGCTCGCTGATCGCGCGCAACTGGGCTCCGCCCGCCGGCGTGCCCACCGGGCTCAAGGTCACGGTCTACTTCAAGGTGTCGCGCGATGGCTCGCTGAGCTCGCCGCGCGTCGAGACCTCCAGCGGCAATCCCTACTTCGACGAGGCGGCATCCCGCGCCGTGATCGTGACGAACCACCTGCCGCCGCTGCCGCTCGGCTACGTCGGCGCCGATCTCGGCGTCCACTTCGGCTTCGAGTACACCGGTCCATGAGGGCGATCCGTACGGCTGCGTTCGCGCTCCTCGTCGCGTCGATTCCGACGCTCGCCGCCGCCCAGGGCAACGTGCGTCTCGACGTCCGCGCGGGCGGCGCGAACCGGCTCGCGATCCGCTGCCTCGCCCTGACGCCCGCGGGCGATCGCGGCGCGGATACCTCGAGCGTGAAGGCGGACGAAGTGCTCGCGAACGATCTCGAGAACTCCGCCGTCTTCGAGGTCGCGCGCGGCTGGGTCGCGGGCGGCGGCGGCGCCGATCCGCAGGCCGAGATCGGCGGCACGTGGAAGGTCTCGGGCGCGCAGATCACGCTGTCGGGGGAGGTGCACGACTGGCCGGGCAGGAAGCCGATCTTCGTGCAGGAGTACCGCGGAGCCAGTTCGGAGTGGCGCTCGCTGCTGCATCACTACGCTGACGACATCGTCATGCAGTTCACGGGCGAGCCGGGCGTCGCCTCGACGCGCATCGCGTTCATCGTGCAGGAGGGCCGCGAGAAGAACCTCTGGGTCATGGACTCGGACGGCGCGGATGCGCACGCGATCACGCACGACCGATCGATCGCGCAGTCGCCGTCGTGGTCGCCCGACGGTTCGCTCATCCTCTTCACGTCGTGGCGCGGCGGCACGGGACCGCAGCTCTGGGTCATCTCGCCGCAGCAGGCGAAGCCGTTCCTCGTCTCGGGCCGGCCCGGACTCAACACGAGCGGCGTCTACGCACCCGACGGCCGCAGCATCGCCTGCACGCTGAGCCAGGACGGCAACGCGGAGATCTACCGGCTCGATCCGCGCGGCGGCTCGCCGGTGCGCCTGACCGACAACCGCGCGATCGACACCTCGCCGTGCTTCTCGCCCACCGGGCAGCAGATCGCGTTTACGTCCGACCGCTCCGGCACGCCTCAGGTGCACGTCATGGACGCCGATGGCAGCAACGTCCGGCGGTTGACGTACGACGTCAACTACACGGATTCTCCGGCATGGTCACCGAAAGGTGACCGGATCGCCTTCGTTTCCCGAACGGACACCGGCTTCGACATCTGGATCTGCCGGCCGGACGGCAGTGGCGCGATGCGCGTCGTCGAGGGCAGCTCCAACGAAAACCCGCACTGGTCGCCCGATGGGCGGCATCTCGTTTTCACCTCCGAACGCGACGGGAAGCACGCCCTCTGGATCACGGATCTGGACGGCGGGCCGCCGCGCAAGCTGGACACCGGGGGTCGCGTCGCGCTCTCACCCGCGTGGTCGCCTCGAAGTGGCCCCGCGTCCCCACAATGAAGGAGACTCCCGCATGCGCCTCGATCACCGCTCGCTGATGCCGATCGCCATCCTCGCCGCCGGGCTCGCGCTCGCCGGATGCGCCAAGAAGGCGCCCGCCCCGGCGCCGGCTCCGCCCGCGCCCGCAGCGCAGCAGACGCCGGTCCCGGTCCCGACACCCACTCCGCCCCCGGCGCCCGCCGCCGCGCCCGTGGCACCCAAGACGACCGTCGCGGACCTGAAGACGGTCTACTTCGCGCTCGACTCTTGGACGCTCGACGACGCGACGCGTGCGACGCTCGATGCGAACGCCCGCATCCTGCGTGACAACACGGCGCTCAACGTGCGCATCGAGGGTCACTGCGACGAGCGTGGCACGGTCGAGTACAACATGAGCCTCGGTGAGAAGCGCGCGGACGCGGTGCGGGACTACCTGGTCGGGGCGGGCGTCGCGGCGACGCGCCTCACGACGATCTCGTACGGCAAGGAGCGGCCCGCCGTCGAGGGTCACGACGAGGCCGCGTGGTCCAAGAACCGGCGCGCGGAGTTCTCGCAGCCGTGAGCGCGCCCCCCCGCGCGGTCGCCTCGGGGGCGACGTGGAGCGCTCTCGCCGCCGTCCTCGTGACGGCGGCGGCGCTCACGCCGGGCTGCTACACGACGCAGCTCGGCCTGCTCCGGACCGGGCTGGACAGCCTGCGCACCTGCGTCGACACGCTGACCGTACGCGACTCGGTCGCGTCCGCCGTGCTCGCCGAGACCCGGCGCGAGCTCGATCAGCAGCGCGACCTGCTGCTCAGCACCCGTGCGACCTCGGGGAGCACGATGCAGGAGATGTTCGATCACATGACGCGACTCGAAGGCAAGCTCGACGACGTCATGCATCGCTTCAACGACTGGTCGTCGCGCCTGCCCGCCGCCGCCGCCGCGCTCCCGATGTCGGGCACGGCGGCCCCGGCTGCCACCTCGGCGCCGGGCGCAGGGCCCGCGGCCGGCCCGGCGGGCACGACCACGACGGCGGGAGCCCCCAACGCGGGCGCACTCTACGATCAGGCGACGCGCGACCTGACCGAGGGCCGCTACGGCCTCGCGTTGCAGGGCTACCGCGATTTCCTGAACCGCTTCCCGACGAGCGACCTGGCCGATAACGCGCAGTATGGCGCTGCCGAGTGCTTCTTCGCGCAGTCCGCGTTCGACAGCGCGGCGGTGGAGTACGCCCGCGTCGGCGAGCGCTGGCCCGACGGCGAGCGCGTCCCCGCCTCGCTCTACAAGCTCGGGCTCTGCCAGGAGCGGCTCGGGCGGGAGTCCGACGCGCGCAAGACGTTCGCCGACCTCGTCAAGCGCTTCCCCTCCGCGAGCGAGGCCGGACTGGCGCGAGACCGGCTGGGTGCGAAGAAGCACTGAAGCGACGCGTCCGACGCGCCGCTC
>Ga0335083_10003501_pt1 | contig 20323 bp, 12 predicted proteins | sample Lox_Sample_42_FD_206716 | JGI IMG/M metagenome (GOLD analysis project Ga0335083, IMG submission 206716) | Soil microbial communities from Loxahatchee National Wildlife Refuge, Florida, United States - Lox_Sample_4.2 | ecosystem: Environmental > Terrestrial > Soil > Wetlands | place: USA...
GTCTTGGCCCGCGCCCGTTAGTCGACACTCATGGTCCACTCCAGCGCAGAGAGCTCAGATCCCGCATCTCTGAGAAGCATTGACAGATGTGAGCGCCTGCAATAACTTGAAAACCTCCGTAGACAATTTCTGCGCGGGAGTAGCATAAGCACGGCAATGCGCCGGGGCTCCATCCCGGAGATGACGGTTCGAAACCGTTCCTCCCGCCCCAGACTTCCTGCAGTAAGTCAGATTTTCTGCGTCTTCCATTTCCCCCGGCGAAACAAGATCGCGCTCGTACCCGCAATCGCCGCTTCCGCGATCACTATCGACCAATAAACGCCGTTTGACCGCATGTGCAACGGAACCGCCAGCGAATAGGCCAGGGGAATTTCAAATATCCAGAATCCAAAAAAGTTCACGATGGTCGGAGTGATGGTGTCTCCAGCCCCATTGAACGCTTGCAGCATGACCATACCGTAGGCGTAACCGATGTTGCCGTAACTTAGAATGCGCAAGCACGACGCGCCCAGCGGGACGACGGCAGGGTCGCTGATGAAAAGCTTCACGACCGGCTCCGCAAACAGGATAAAGAAGACGCCGACGCCTCCCAGAAAGATCATGTTGTAAAGTCCAGTGCGCCAGACTGCGGTTTCTGCGCGATCTGGCTTGCCCGCGCCCAGATTCTGACCCACCAGAGTCGCGGCAGCATTGCTCAAACCCCAGGACGGCATGATTACGAAAATCAAAACACGAATCGCAATCGTATAGCCGGCCACCGCCGCTGCACCAAACGTGCTCACGATTCGAACCAGCCCGATCCAACTGGTGTGCGCGATGGCGAACTGGACTATTCCAGTCAACGAAACCCGGACTAGCCGCCACAGCACATCGAGTCGCACGCGAATCTGCCGGGTGAGAACCCGGATGCGCTCAGTCCCCTTCAACAGCCGGTAGAACTGGTAGATGACGCCAATGCTGCGCCCGATGAAGGTCGCCAGCGCTGCTCCGGTCACACCCATGCGAGGGAATGGTCCCAATCCGAAGATCAGGCAAGGATCGAGTATCAAATTGATGATGTTCGATACCCAAAGCAGCCGCATCGCGAGGGCAGCGTCTCCGGCCCCGCGAAAAATGGCATTGTTCAAGAACAGCAGCAGTACGGCGGCGCTGCCGCCCAGGCAGATTCTGGTGTAGCCGCTGCCGGTTGCAACGATCTCCGGGCTCGCGCCCATCAGGCGCAACAAGTTCGGGGCAAACAATAGGCACGGCAGCCCGATCGCGAGCGAGACAACCAGCCCGAGCACGATCGCCTGCACCGCTGCGACCGCCGCGCCCTCGTGGTCTTTTTCCCCAATACGGCGCGCCACCATGGCGGTGGTCGATAGGCCAAGCCCCATCCCCACGGCAAATACCAGGCTGAGCATTGACTCGGTCAGCCCTACCGTCGCCACCGCGTTCGCGCCCAATCTTCCGACCCAGAGCACATCCACCACGGCGAACAACGACTCCAGCACCATCTCCAACACCATAGGTACGGCGAGCAAGAGAATGGCGCGGTTCAGACTGGCGGTCGTGTAATCCTGATGCGATCCACGGACCGCCTCAACCAATGAGGACCACAGTGAGCGCTGCGGCTCAACCGCTGTAATAGTCGCTTCCATAACAACCTTGGACTTTCTGCACCGGCGCGACGGCGCGACCGATAGCCTGAGGACAAACTAGAAATCGAAAAGGAAGCCTGCATCGAGCAGGCGGTTCAGGATGACGAATTAGCGAGGGATAAACATGTTCTTCCTCAGCGCGGATCGTTTGAACTGCTGGTCCCCACGGGAAACGAACAGCTTGGAGTGAGATTCTACCTCAACAATCCGGCACTCGCCAAGCACAGATTAAGAACGGCGGATGGTCGGAGGCCCATCCGCCGCTTTTCAGGAGGCGTGAGTGATGTCCACTCTGGATAAATCCACATTACCTGCTAGCAGGTCGAAATCGCGAGGTCACCAAGGTATTCCCCGGGCCCGGTGGGATGGGCGTTGTTCTGCATTGGGAAGAATCCCAAAACGAGAAGCGCTCCTCGCCACGACGATACAACGTCGGACCGTATTACTTCTTCGGCAAAGTCAGTACCCGCGCCGAGATCGCGCTGTTCTTCAGTGTTCCCCCTACAATCAGCGGTCCCAAAGGCGTGAACGCAATACCCCGGCTGTCCGCCCGAACGTCATACGTGTCTTCCGCAATTGTCTCCCATCGATTGCCATGCACTTCAAATGCGAAGGTCACCGGTGATATCTCAAATGGCTTGCCCTGTTCGTCCAGGCCCTTGAAGTTGTGCGGAGCCGTGGATCCCCCGGAAAACAGAATGCGGTGATCGCGTTCCCCTGCGCCGGCTATGATTCCGAACCGCCCGGGCCCGGGATGGGCAGGCAATTTGGCCCACTCGATCTTGTCCGGATCTTTGTGATCGATCTTTCCCATCCAGCACTCGTCGGAAGCCACATATCCGTTGCCAGCTGGATTTTTCTTGGCGCCATCGACATAGACGATCGACTCGTCGGCCAGTCCCCCCGCGTGACCAAAAACCGGAGTGCCGGGAAACGGCGTGGCTTGGCTCCAGCTATTCCTTTCGACGTCATACATCTGCACGTTGTTGACCGGACCGTTCTTCGACCTTCCGCCAACCAGATAAATATATCGATCGTGAGCCACACCAATGACTGCGCGATCGACGGGAACCGGGATATCCGCTGCTCGGTACCAGCGCCGCTCCTCCGGATTGTAGGAATTTACATCCCCTACGGTGAACTCATTTCCCTGCCCGTCCACTACGTATCCGCCGAAGACAAAAATGTGCCCCCTAACTCCGACGGCGGATGCGCCCAGTCGGCCCGCGACGCCAGGGACCTCGCGACCCTCCGCCCACTTTCCGGAACTGAGTCGCAACACATAGAGCTTGTTGGAAACCGCGTCCCAAGTCTTTTTCGTGCCGATCCCCATCATGGAATAGACTTCGATTCCATTCTTCAGGGAAGTCACGGCATTATCGGTCAGGGCCTCCGGCATTGGAGGAATCTTCGGCTGATCAGCCGCAAGCAGTAAGACGGCACAAAGAATCGGAAATAAGAACAGAAGCCGTTTGGTCATTGCTGAGATATTACGTCCTTGAACAGCACGCGGGCAAAATGCCAGGAGCTATTTGACCAGTCCCTGCCGCACGGCATGAATGAAATCCGTGTACGCGGGTGTCGTTCCATGCTCGCGCATGTGACTCGCAATCTGGCCACGATGATACGCAGAGTGCATAACGACATGGGTGAGCACGTCCAGAATCGTGCTGGTCCAGGACTCGCCTTTGCTGTTCTTGTAGGAGATACTCTGGGAAAGGTCGGCAGATGTAGCCAGTTCCAAGTACTCGGACCAGAGCCGCGTTAATTCCGCCGCCTCCGCTTCGCATCGCGCCAAGTCAGGCTCCGGCCACACGGGTACACTCTGCGGCACTTGCTTCAGCCGTTCCAGCCACACTCGTTCCGCAGCGAGGATGTGGCACATTAACTGCAGCGAGCGGGTGCTGTCGCCAGTGCTGGTTCGTATCGCCGCGACCACTTCCTGGTTGGCCCAGGCATCGTAGGAAAACTGTCGCCGCAAATAGTCCGCCAGATTCACACGACCTCCTGCCGAATAGGCATTGTAATGATCCTTTCACATTTCAGGGATAAACTGCATCTGAAGGAGTCCAGGCTCCGTTCTACCACTTAGATGCCACGGACAGTCGATACCGGGAAAACAGAACGTCGGGAAGAAGAGGAATCGCGTCCCCGCACGGCGAAAGCCACCCCTAGCGGCGCTTCGGAGACCCGATCGAGTTCTGGCGGCGACCTGTCGCAGCTCGCTCTGAAAGCCTGCCTTATCGCCCGCGATGCCGCTTTCAACGTCCGGGACCTGCTAACAAATTCCTCCCGGATGGCCTTCCTTGCCATCAAAGATTGCGAAAAAGAACTGGACCTGATTGAGCGTCAGATTGACGAGCGTCTGCCCGCGGCCATCACCCGCGTGAATGAAGCCCGAGCGCGCCAGTTACTCTCGAGTCTGAAATCCACTACGGACCTCGAGCGGATTGGCGACTTGGTCATGAGCGTAGCTTTGCGGGTTCAGGCGCGCACCGCAAAGATTCCGCAATCGGACGTACGCCAACTGGTGGAAATGTCCTCCGTGCTGCGAGATATGCTCGACCTGGTTCACACGGGCTTTTCCAAACTCGATTTGGACTGTGCGCGCAAGGTCCTGCAGATGGACAAGGAAATCGACCGCATTTGCCACACACTGTTTCAAAAGCACCTGGTGGCAACAGTTTCGCAGGACGATACCTCCCATTTCGAAATCCTGCTCATGGCGCAAGCTTTAGAGCGCGCCGGAGACCACACGACCAATCTGGCGGAAGATCTTTATAGCTTGATCGAAGGCCGGAGCCTACGCCACATGCCCAAGAAGAAAGCGGCGAACTGAGGACAGAGCGCAGTCAGTCGTTGAGGCTCCTGAATCCTGAGTTCCGCGTGCCTTTATATCCATTGTCTTAAAACCGAGAAACCTGAGAATCATCGCCATATTGGCGCCGCGAGGCTGTCTGCCGAGAACCGAGAACTTCCTTTACAAATTCATCATTCATTAACAGAGGGGAAACATTCGCGCAACATTGTCCTCATAGAGTCTTGGAAGTCCCAACTCATTCTCACAACACGATTTGCCGGACTCGACCAAGCCGTCTGAGTGAACAAATGCAATTGACGGGCGAACATTCGGAACGAAGTAACCCCAGCGCTTCCACGGCCTTCCGACCCCTGATTTTTGTGGTGGAGGACGAAGAGGACATCGCCCGGCTTATCTCTCACAATCTTCAAGCGGCGGGATTTGATGTCCAGAGCTTTATCAGCGGAGCTTCTGTCCTCACGGAAGCCGTCCGCGAAATGCCGGCATTGTTCTTGCTTGACGTCATGCTGCCTGGCACCGACGGCTTCGAACTATGCCGCCATATCCGCCAGACCCCCACGATCGCGGGTACGCCAATCATTTTTCTCACCGCCAAGACCTCTGAAGCCGACCGGGTGAAGGGCTTGGAGCTTGGCGGCGATGACTACATGACGAAGCCTTTCAGTCCACGTGAACTGGTGGCGCGTATCCGCAGTGTTCTGCGTGGGTTGGGTCACTCAGGCTCTGGCGGTGAAGTACTTCGGCTCGGCGAGTTGGAAATCGATATCTCCTCGATGACAGTGCAGGTCGGCGGCCGCAACGTTCTCACCACAGTGCGGGAATTTCGCTTGCTCGAGTATCTCGCCGCCCACCGAGGCCGTGTCCTCACGCGGGATCAACTTCTCGACGCGGTTTGGAAGGAAACTCCGTTCGTAACTCCTCGCTCGATCGACGTTTACGTGCGCCGTCTGCGGGAGAAGATCGAACGCGACCCCCGCCATCCGCAATATCTGAAAACCCTGCGCGGTATCGGCTACCGCTTCGAAGTTCCCAAGTAGAAGAGGCAGTGCCTTTCACTGCTACCGGCCCAAATTCCTTGCCAACCGAGGATATCCTTGGAACCTGTGGCCCGCCTTTGTGGCCCATGCTCCCGGTCATTTATTCTGTCTTCCATTCTTTCTTGCGATGGCGAACATATCCAAACCCCTGTGGAACGCGGACGATCAGCCAGCCCGTCTGGCTGAACTCACTGCCGACTTCAGCGACTCCGCCAAAGATAATCCCTTGCGCCGGGATGTTCGTTCGCTGGGCGCCATTCTCGGACATGTCCTGGTAGAGCAAGTCGGGCAGGAATTGTTTGATTCGGTCGAGGAACTTCGCCGGTTATTGATCGAGCATCGGGAAACAGTACGTAGAAATCCGGCTGCTGCTTCCTCGTCGGACCTGATGCGCAAAGCTCGAGAGATCGTTTCGAAGATGGACCTGCGCCGCGCTTACCAGGTCACGAAGGCTTTCGCAACCTACTTTGAACTCACGAATCTTGCCGAGACCAACCACCGCAAGCGCCGCCGCCGAGCCGGAAAATTGGACCGCGATCACGATCCTCTGCCAGGGTCATTTCGCGGAACGCTGCTGCGAATGAAGGCTGCGGGAACCTCGGCCGAGCGCGCGCTTTCAGCACTTCGCGAAATTCAGATCACTCCCGTATTCACTGCTCACCCAACGGAGGTCGCGCGGCAGACCGTTCTGCTCAAGCGCCGCCGCATCGCGCAGCAACTGGAACACCTCGACCGTCTTCCCCTGACGACCGAGGGGGCTGAAAGCTGCGAAAACAACATCCGCACTGAAGTCACTTCGTTGTGGCAAACGGACGAGGTGCGCCTGGCCAAGCCCACGGTTGACGATGAAATCCGCATGGGCCTGCGCTATTACCGCCTTTCGCTGTTCGACTCGCTGCCCCGGATCTACGAAGAAATCGTCGAATCTTTCCGCGACATCTACGGCCTGGTTCTCGACGAGTCCTCTGTCCCGAATGTCATCCATTTCGGATCGTGGATTGGCGGCGACCGCGATGGCAATCCTCTGGTGAAGCCGCAACGCATCCGCGACGCGCTCGCGATGGCACGCGCGCTCATCCTTCGGGAATACCTTCGCGATGTTGAAGCGCTCAGCGATCGTCTCAGCTCCTCGCGCCGGCAAACCGGCATCTCCGACGAACTTCTCGCGCGCCTCCAGCACTACGAGCGCACCATCCCCGGCGTTCACATTGCCTGGGGACCAAATAACCGGGCGGAAAGCTACCGCCGGTTTCTCTCCTACATATTCCACCGGCTGCAGCGCTCGCGCGAAGCCAATGGCGTCCTGCCGGCGTATACCGATGCCGCCGAATTCGAACAGGACCTCGTGCTCGTGCAGAAAAGCCTGAAGACGAACCACGGTGAGCGCCTGGCGCACAGCTATCTCAGTTCCCTGCTGCGAAAGGTGCGCAAGTTCGGATTCCACTTGCATACGCTCGACATCCGCCAGCACGCTCGGGTTCACACGCGGGCCGTCGAGGAACTCGGGCCCGGCCTCGACCACCAACCCGAATCCGAAGAGGCTCGCGAGCTATTCGACACCTTCCGCGCGATTGGCGAACTCAAGCGCAGCTATCCCTCCGGCGCGATTCGCCAATACGTGATCAGCGGCACCGAAACCGAGGCGGATGTCCTCAACGTGGTCCGGCTAGCGAAAAAAGCAGGAGTTCAGGTTTCCGGATCGGCCAAGGATCCCGGCTTGATGCCGGTTCCGTTGTTCGAATCTATCGATTCGTTGCGAGCAGCCGGCAGCGTGATGCGCCGCCTTTGGATAGACCCCGAATACCAACCGCTTCTCGACTCCTGGGGACGCTGGCAAGAAGTCATGCTCGGCTACTCCGACTCCAACAAAGATGGCGGCATGCTCACCAGCACCTGGGAACTCTACAAAGCTCATCGCGAACTGCATCAGGTAGCGCGCGAGCATGGCGTGAAGCTTCGCCTCTTTCACGGCCGCGGAGGCACTGTCGGCCGCGGCGGCGGACCAACTCACTCCGCTATCTTGGCTCAGCCCCCCGGATGTTTCTCCGGCCAGATTCGCGTCACCGAGCAAGGCGAAGTCTTGAACTGGAAGTATGCCGACCCGGTTCTCGCGGAATGGAATCTGGAGTTGATGATTGCGGCCAGCCTGGAAGCTCTGACCCGGCCTGCGGCCGAAGATCTTCCGCCCGAGTGGGAAGCGGCAATCGAAGCCATGTCGCAAGAGGCCTATCGCGTCTATCGCCGTGACATCGCCGACAACCCCGACGTGCTCGAATATTTCGAACAGGCAACGCCCGTCAACGAACTCGACACGGCTCGTATCGGATCGCGTCCCTCGCGCCGCGCCAAGGGACGCCGCCTTGAAGATCTGCGCGCCATTCCCTGGGTCTTCGGCTGGATGCAGAGCCGCCACGCTGTCCCCGCCTGGTTCGGCGTGGGCCACGCCCTCGAACACTTTTCCAAGAGCGGCCCCGGGCACGATCAACTGTTGCGGCAGATCGCGCGGGGATTTCCCATGTTCTCCGATCTGCTCCGCAACGTGGAGCTTGGCATGGCGAAGGCCGATCTCGGCATCGCCCGCGAATACTCCAGCTTGGTCAAAAATCCAGCGCTGAGGCAGCGGATCTTCTCGATGTTGGAAGATGAGTTCCTGCGGTCGCGCCGCATGATCCTTCGCGCCACCGGTCAGCGTGAATTGCTGTCGCGCAATCGCGTGCTGGCACGCTCGATCCGCCTGCGCAATCCTTACGTGGATCCTATGAGCCTGATCCAGGTCGAACTCCTTCGCCGCAAACAAAACGGCGAGAAGAACTCCGACCTGGAATACCCCCTCGGAGCCACCATCAACGGCATAGCCGCCGGCCTGCACAACACCGGATGACGCCTTCCAGTGCAATGGAAGGTGTTGGCAGTGAGGTGGAAGAGCCTCCGCAGTGTCGTGGAAGAGCGGCGGCAGTGTCGCGGAAGAGCGGCGGCAGTGTCGCGGAAAAGCGGCGGCAGCGTCGCGGAAGAGCGGCGGCAGCGTGGAAGAGCGGCGCTTTAGCGCCGCGTAAAGGCATCCACGCAATCCGGGCTTCAGCCCCTGAGGCCGGCCTCTACCGATTAATATCCTCCTTCGCCTGCAATCGCTTCACATAATTCTCCAGGTTCGTCTTGTTCGAGTCCGGCGCCGTCGTCAGTGACAACTTCACTTCCTTCACCGCATTATCGAAGTCCCCCTGCGCGCTATACACCCGAGCCAGCCCCAGATGCGATGTCCAGTAATCCGGAAACTTCTTTGCATTGGATTTGAAGATCGCCAGCGCCTCGTCCTGCTTCTTCTCGCCTTGCAACTGCCGCGCATAGAAATAAAGCTGCAGCGCACTCGCCCTATCGAGCGCCTTGGCGCGGACGGCGTCCGCATCCTGCGTTCGTCCCATTGCTGCCAGGATCTTGGATTTGCTCATCAGGTTGTCGTAGCGTTCTTCGTTCTCGATCGACTGATTCTCGTACTTCAGGGCCTCGTCCAGATTGATCTTGTTGGCCAGGAAATATCCCGCCGCATCGTCCCAGCCTTCCCAGTAATACTGGTTCAGCCCGTACAACTGCCGGTGAATGTTGGCCGTGACAATCTCGTTGACATTCACATGAACTTTGAACGGGACCGCAACCTTATCCCAGCGCATCGTAACCACGGTTGAATCCGGTTTCACGTCGTCGAAGTCATAGGCGAGCGCATCATGCAACTCCGTCGCCTGCGGTTTGACGGTCACGCGCAGCGCGTCATCTTCCTGCTTGTAGCTGAAGCTTCCCCACGCCGCCGAATCCTTCGAGAAGATCACCGTCCACTCGTTCTCGCCCGGAATCATGTGCAGGCCATACGTCCCCTTGTCGAGCGCCTGCCCCTCAATCGTCACCGGATCGGTGAACGTGATCGTCGTATTCTCGTTCGCCCCCGCACGCCACACCTGCCCATAGGGCACCAGCTTGCCCCATACCTGGCGTCCATTGGCCAGCGGACGGTGATAGTTGATCGTGATATCGGTAACGCCAATGCGCTGCGAAACCAGCGCATGCTGGCTCTGCCGCGGCAAGGTGAGCATCAGCGTCTCGCCCGTCGCAGTCTGGGCATGAACAAAATTTGCGGCCAACAAAACACCGGACAACAAAGCAACCACACGAACTTTGTGCATAGGAAAAACTCCTTCTCGCCGCCGATCTTCATTAAGTCCGATCGGCCAGCATCTAGTCAGAAATCAGGATTGGAATCGCACATCGACAAGGCACACAACGATGCTGTTGCGCTTAGACGGATGGAGGAAGGTGAGGTAAGCGAGGATCGCAGTGAATCGCGGAGTCGGTAGTGGAATAACCTTTCAACAACTGTAACCTTGTCGTCCGACGGTGACTGCCCTAGCATATTGGTTAAGCGTAAAGTGAAAATCGTGACCAGTGCGAAAATGCAACAGCTGTTGCTATTGATAATCGTTGCTGGAGTTATGTGCGCGTGTAAAGAAAAATTCGAGTCGTACTATCCTTCATCTGCAGATGCTACCAAGCGGGGAGCGTTTGACCACGGCTGGCTGCCTGACGTACTCAAGCCAGACGTAATGAATATAAAAGAGTGGCACGATATCGCCTCCAATGAGGTCAGAGGCAAATTCACTCTTAATGAGAGAGTTCTGAAGAGCTTGCAATCCTCCTGCAAACCAGAGTCGGACACGCCACGGAAGACTTGGTGGATGCCAACGTGGTTCCCAAACTCAATCACAAAGGGTGATGCAACTGCGCACGGTATGCAGATATTTCGTTGTGATGACTTCTTTGTTGCCGTCGACCCCACAACCACCGCGGGATATTTTTGGACCAAATACCCTTCCGGAAAATAACAGGTGGCTGTCGCCCTTAAGCACTTTGCAATAAGAGCGGTCGATGGCATGAATTACCGCCCTTGACAATCCACCCCATGATAAAGCACAATCTTTATAGGCGAACAAAAAGCGAAAACGGCAGATCGCCTCCGCAGGCTTCCCTGGTGTAAGCCCCGGCGTTCCCTGAAATACGAGGATTTTATGTCTTCCGCAGTGGTTTCCACTTCGGCGGCCCTGGGCCGCCCTTTTCTTTTTGATGCTGAATCCGAACCCGAAGTGTGCTCCTTTCCGGGTGCCAAAAAACCCTCCAGCACGGAATCCAAGATCGCTCAAGTTGTTCAATCCACAATCAAAAATCAACAATCAACCATCGGCATTCGGCAATCGGCAATCGAAAATGCCATCCTGCCTGCTTCCCGGCTCGGCATCCGCCCCACCCCCGAAATGGCCTCCAGCGGCATCTCCGCCCTCGACGCTCTCACCGGCGGCCTGCCCCGCGGATGCCTCACCGAGCTCTGCGGCCCCGCCTCCTCCGGGCGTACCACGGTGCTGCTGGCCACTCTGGCCGCCGCCGCCCGCCGTGGCGAATACTGCGTCCTCATCGACGCCAGCGACGCCCTCGATCCCCACTCTGTAGCCGCCGCCGGCGTGGACCTGGACCATCTGCTGTGGGTGCGATGCAACGAAAATTCACTGAAAAAGGATTCGCCACAGAGGCACAGAGGCACAGAGGAAAACAATTCTGGGAAGGGTACGGCTTCAGCCGTAACGTCTAAATCCGCACATGATACGGCTTTAGCCGCTGAGGGCCAATGGCTCAATCTAAAACACTCCGAACACCGCCTGGAGCAAGTCCTGCGCGCCACCGATCTGTTACTTGAAAGCGGAGGCTTCGGCCTGATTGTCCTCGACCTCGCCGACCTGCCGCCGCAAGCCGCGCGCCGCATCCCGTTGACCACCTGGTTCCGCTTCCGCCGCGCCGTCGAGCACAAACCCACAATCCTGCTATCAATCGAGCAGCAGCCGATTGCCGGAAGCTGCTCGTCTCTGCTGCTGCAGCTCGGAGTACTCAGTACTCAGAGTTCGCGTGGCAGTTCCGAGGATCAACCCACGCACTCGCAATTACTAACTAGTCTCGAAATCAATGTGGAATTAGTTCATTCTCGTCTCGAACGCAAACCCGCGCGCTCCATCGCCTTCGAAACCCGAACCGCCTGGGCTGGCTAAACGATGAACAAATTACCTAATTACCAAATTACAAAATTACCCGATGATTCCATGTTTGCCTGCATCTACATCCCGAATTTTCCCCTGGCGGCCGCTCTTCGTGCCGAGCCTGACTTGCAGGCCCATCCCATCGCCATTTACGAAGGCAAGCCTCCGCTGGAAAAAATTATTGCGGTGAATGAAAAGGCCCATGCTCTAGGCATCGCCCCGGGCATGACGAAGGCTCAAGCTGAACTCTGCCCAGAACTCGCTTTGCGCTCCCGATCCGCGCTGCAGGAGTCCTCGGCACACGCCGCCCTGCTGGACTGCGCCCAGTCGTTCTCCCCGTGTGTCGAAGACGCCGCCAACAACACAGTTCTCCTCGATCTAGCCGGCATGGAATCTCTACTTGGACCTTTACCAAAAATTGCCCGCGACATTTCGAGTCGTGCGATCAAGCTCGGCCTGGCAGCAAACGTCGCCATTGCTGCGACGCCCGATAGCGCCCTGCTCGCCGCCCGCGGACTTTCCACTGTAGCGCCGGCGCCTCGCCGGCTGTCGCGGGGGCATCTTGCCCCCGCACCCGATGGGACACCTGAATTCCGTAGTGTCACTCTAATTCCGGCCGGGAGGGAAGAAGAACATCTGGGCCCACTGCCACTTGAAGTTTTAGTCGCCGAAAATTTGCCAGACGAGCAGAAGGAGCAAGTTGACCGCCTGCTAGAAACCCTCGCCCGATGGGGCATCCGCAATCTTCGTGCTCTGGCTGCGTTGCCCGAAGTGGCATTGAGCGAGCGTCTCGGACAAGAAGGGCTCCAACTGCAGCACCTCGCGCGAGGCGGCGTCACTCGCACCCTGGTTCCAGTGGAAGCCCCACCAATATTTGAAGAAGCGGTCGAGTTGGAGCATCCCATCGTCTTGCTTGAACCTTTAGCATTCCTGCTGAATCGGCTGCTCGATCAACTCTGCGCCCGCCTGGCCTCGCGCGCTCTGGCCACGCAGGAACTGCGCCTCACGCTGGGGCTCTCAAACCTGACCGGCATCGATGACGAATTGGAGAACGTCGGCATTCCCAGCGAAAGTGACGGCACCGCTGAATCCCCTACGGCTTCCCAAATTGTTTCGAGTCGGCAAACAAAATTTGTTCGCAAGCTTTCTCTCCCTCTTCCTATGCTCGACGCCAAAGTTTTTCTGAAACTGCTGCAGTTGGATTTAAACGCGCATCCCCCAGGCGCTCCGATCATGAAGATTCATCTCGCGGCCGACCCGGCGCGTCCGCGTTCCGCGCAAGGAGGCCTGTTCCTGCCCCCCTCGCCCGAACCGGAGAAATTGGAACTCACCCTTGCCCGCATCGCCGGTATGGTCGGCGAAGATAAAGTCGGAGCGCTCGAGTTACTGGATACGCATCATCCCGAAGGATTCCGCATGCGCCGTTTCGTGGCCGAGGTGGCTCGCAAAACTCCACAGAAAGAAAAGTCAGATTCGGCGGCTCTTAGCTCAGCGGTAGCAAAATCCGCCGTCACCGCTCTGCGTCGCTTCCGTCCGCCGTTGCGAGCAAATGTGACTCTGGAAAATGGCCAGCCCAGACGCGTGACCTGCCCGAAGAAAAAAGAGGTGCAGGGAGAAGTGCTGTGGAAAGCCGGCCCGTGGCGTTTTTCCGGCGACTGGTGGGAGCGCGAGGCCTGGTCTCGCGACGAATGGGATCTAGCCTTGCAAACCGGCGGAAACGTCATTCTCTGCCGCCTCGTGCGCGATTTGCTCGCCGGGACCTGGTTTGTGGAAGGAATGTATGACTGAAAAGTGGATAGTGTTTAGTGGTTAGCAGTCTTCACTAATCACTAAACACTAGCCACTGGCCACTAATCACTGATGTACATCGAACTTCACGCCCGTTCTGCATTCAGCTTCCTCGAAGGCTCTTCTCTTCCCGAGGAACTGGCCGGCGTGTGCGCGCACTACCACATGCCCGCCATGGCGCTGCTCGATACCGACGGCGTCTACGGCGCCCCCCGCTTCCATCTCTCCGCCGATGAAGCTAAGGTCAAGGCGCACATCGGTGCCGAAGTCACATGTAAAAGATTTGCGAATGCCGAATGGCGATTGCCGAATGCAGAGAACCCGAATGGTTCTCAATCAACAATCAAAAATCAACAATCAACAATTCCTTCAATCGGCAATCGAAAATCGGAAATCGACAATTTCCGCCTTCCTCTCCTCGTCGCCTCGCGCACCGGGTACCAGAACCTCTGCCGCCTGATCACCAAGATGAAGTTGCGCGCGAAGAAGGGCGAGGGCGCCGTCACGGAACAGGAACTTCAGGAACATGCCGAAGGCCTCGTCTGTCTGACCGGCGGCGACGAGGGCCCGCTCGCTGCAGCCCTCAAGCAAGATGGAATCGACGAAGCCCGCAATCAAATCGATCAACTCATCGGCATCTTTGGCCCGCGCAATGTTTACGTCGAACTTCAGCGCCACTTTCACCGCGAAGAAGAATCCCGCAACCGCATCGCCATCGACCTCGCTCGATTGTTGAATCTTCCTCTGCTCGCCACCAACGGCGTGAACTATGCCATTCCCAAGGCCCGCGAACTTTGCGATGCGTTCACTGCCATCCGCCATCACAAAACCTTGTCGACCGCCGGGCGCCTGCTCTCGCGCAACTCTGAGCGCTTTCTGAAATCTCCCGAGGAAATGCAGCAACTCTTCGCTGACCTGCCCGAAGCCATCAGCAACACGCTCGAACTTTCCTCTCGCCTGGAATTCACACTGAACGATCTCGGCTACGAATTTCCGCGCTATCCCATACCCGAAGGCGAAACCATGGACTCCTATCTTCGCGAGCAGGCATGGATCGGCTTCACCAATCGCTATGGCCGCGCTTCGCAGGACATGCAAGCCAAGGCTCGCCGCCAGATCGAAAAAGAATTAGCCCTTATCGAGAAGCTCAAACTCGCCGGATATTTCCTTATCGTCTGGGATCTGGTCCGCTACTGCCGCGAGCAAAACATTCTCGTCCAGGGACGCGGCTCGGCTGCCAACAGCGCGGTCTGCTACTCGCTTGGCATCACCGCCGTCGACGCCGTCGGCATGGAACTTCTCTTCGAGCGCTTTCTTTCTGAAGAACGCGGCGAGTGGCCTGACATCGATCTCGACCTGCCTAGCGGCGATGAGCGCGAAAAAGTTATCCAGTATCTGTACAAAAAATACGGCGAGCGCGGCGCTGCCATGACCGCCAACGTCATCACCTATCGCAACCGCATGGCCGCCCGCGAAATGGGCAAGGCGCTCGGATTCGATCCCGAAACTCTGGCCAAAATTTCCGCTGCGGTCGCGACTTGGGAATTCCGCGACGAGAACGACGCGCTCGACCGCCGCTTCCGCGATGCCGGACTCGATCTCTCGCATCCCCGCCTGCGCAAATACTATGAACTCTGCATAGCCGTGCAGGACTTGCCGCGCCATCTCGGCCAGCACTCCGGCGGCATGGTCATCTGCCAGGGCCAGCTCGATTCCGTCGTTCCTCTCGAACCGGCGTCCATGCCCGGACGCGTCGTGGTGCAATGGGACAAAGAAGACTGCGCCGACATGGGCATCGTCAAAGTCGATCTGCTCGGCCTCGGCATGATGGCCGTGCTCAAGGATTCCATCGAACTCATTCGCGATCACTACGACGAGGAAGTCGATCTCGCACATCTTCCGCAAGATGACTCGCAGGTCTATTCCGCGCTGCAGCAAGCCGACACAGTTGGCCTGTTTCAAGTGGAAAGCCGCGCGCAGATGTCCTGCCTGCCGCGCCTGCGTCCAGTGCGCTTCTATGACATCGTTGTGCAGGTCGCAATCATCCGTCCCGGACCGATCGTCGGACAGATGGTGAATCCTTTTTTACAGCGCCGCCAGGGACGCGAAGAGGTCACCTATGCGCATCCCTCGCTCGAACCCGTGCTGAGCCGTACGCTCGGCGTTCCACTCTTTCAGGAACAACTTCTTCGCATCGCCATGATCGCCGCTAACTTCACCGGAGGTGAGGCGGAAGACCTCCGCCGTGCCATGGGATTCAAACGCTCGCAGGCACGCATGAAGGAAATCGAAGCCAAGCTGCGTGCTGGGATGACGGCCAACGGAATCTCGCCGAAAGCGCAGGAAGAAATCATTCTCTCGATCACCTCGTTCGCGCTTTACGGATTCCCCGAATCCCACGCCGCCAGCTTCGCGCTCATCGCCTACGCCAGCGCTTATCTCAAATGCCACTACCTCGCCGCGTTCACGGCCGCATTGCTTAACAATCAGCCGATGGGCTTTTACTCGCCAGCCACAATCGTCAAAGACGCCCAACGCCACGGCCTGAAGCTGCTGCCAGTGGATGTAACAAAGTCAGAGTGGAATTGCACGTTGGAGCGAGTCCTGAGCCCCGAGTCCCGAGTCCCGAGCGCAGCACTCAGTACCCAGTGCTCAGTACTCAGTGAAAACGCAGCCGCGGAGCGGCGACAGAATGCAGCCCACGGCACAAGCCGTGAGATAGGCGCAGGAAATGAACAAACCCCGGAGGGGCGAAAGAATCATGGGCAAAACCCGAATGTCGAGTGCGAGTCGTGCCTTGGCGACGTTTTTTATTCAAAAATCAAAAATCAACAATCAGTAATTTCCGAAATGTGCAATCGTCAATTGGCAATCGAAAATCCTCCCGCCCTCCGCATGGGCCTGCGCTATGTCCGCGGCCTTCGCGAAGAGGCAGGCAAGGCACTGTTGCGCGAGCGCGCAAGAACTCCCTTTCCCTCCATCCACGATCTAGCCCGCCGCGTCCCCGACCTGCGCAAGGACGAACTCACTACGCTAGCCGAGATCGGAGCATTAAATTCAATTGGATTGCAGATTGCAGATTTCAGATTGCAGATTTCAAATCAATCTGAAATCTGCAATCTAAAACCTGAAATTGCAAATGCCGATTGTCGATTGCCGAGTGCAAATTCCGGAACCAATCATTCAACAATCAACAATCTACAACCTACAATTGGAAACTTCGACAATCGGAAATCGGCAATTGGAAATTCTCTTCACCGCCGCGACGCTCTCTGGCAGGTCGAACGCGCTGTCCGCCCCTCCGGTCCGCTTCTCGAACAAAACGTGGAGCCCGACGAACGCTCCCCGCTTGCTCCCATGAACCATGAAGAGCGCCTCGTCGCCGACTTCCACGGCACCGGGCTCACCGTCGGCCCGCACCCCATGGCCTACCGACGCGCCTGGCTCAATGCCATGGGCATCCGCCGCGCCAGCGAACTACGCGACCTGCCCACCGGCAAGCGTCTCCGCATCGGAGGCTGCGTCATCACCCGCCAACGCCCCGGCACCGCCAAAGGGTTTGTGTTTCTAAGTCTGGAAGATGAAACTGGAGTGGCGAACGCGATCGTCCGCCCCGACTTGTTTCACGAGAATCGCCTGCTGCTCACGACCGAGCGATTCCTGGCGATTGAAGGAATTCTGCAGAATCAGGACAACGTCATCTCGGTCCGCGCCGAACGAGTGCAGCCCTTATTCGTCACCAAGGCGGAAACCGCATCGCACGACTTCCACTAAATTAAGGATCAGGGCTAGGAATCAGGCGCTAGTCCCTAGCCCCTGACCCCTAGCGCCCGCTCTTACTTCCCCGTATAGCTCACTCTCCAGATCGAGTTCGACCCGTCATCGCTCACCAGCAGCGATCCATCCTGCGCCTCGGTCATCCCCACCGGACGGCCCCACACTTTTCCATCCGGCAGCACGAATCCGGTCAGAAAATCCTCATACTCACCGGTCGCATGTCCCGTCTGATGCAGCGGGACACGAATCACCTCATATCCCACACGCACGGCCTTATTCCACGATCCGTGCTCGGAGGCAAAAATGTCTCCTTTATATTCCGCAGGAAACTTGTCGCCCTGATAAAAAGTGAATTCCAGTGAAGCGTTGTGGGGCTGCAGCAGCACGTCCGGCACGATCGCTTTATCCTTCAACTCCGGATGCTTCCCCGCATGCCGCGGATCCTGATGCGCTCCGATATACCACCACGGCCATCCGTAAAACCCGCCCTCCTGGACATGCGTGATGTAATCCGGCACCAGATTGTCGCCGAGCGCATCGCGCTCATTCACCGAGCACCATAGCTCGCCCGTTTTCGGATTCACCGCAATCCCGCCACCGGCATTGCGAATTCCGTAGGCATACACCTTCAACTGGCAATTCGCTGGATCGCACCACAGGATGTCTGCTCGATCCTTCTCAGCCGGATGAGTGTCGGGATCGTCCACATTTGATCCTGACCCCACCGCCAAAAATAATTTCTTCCCGTCAGCGGAGAATGCGACTGCCCGCGTGTCGTGCCCCCCCGCCGGCAAGTCTGCCAGGTGCTGCGCGGGACCACTCGCCTTCAGGTCGCCGTTGTGATATGGGAATCGAAGCAATTCCGTCTCGGCCCCGATATAAACCCATTGTGGATCCGGTCCGGGCGGGTAAAACGCAATCCCATAAGGATGTTTGAGCCCCTCGGCGAAGACGGCGACCTGCTCCGGTTTGCTGTCGCTTGTCATGCCACGAAAAACCCGAATTCGCCCCGGCTCCATCTCCGCCAGAAAGATGTCGCCATCGGGCGCAGTGCGCAGCAAGCGCGGATTCTCCAGGCCCGTTGCGTACAGTTCAACCTTGAATCCAGGCGGCGCCATTGGCCATGCGTTGTCAGGCCGTGGCGCTAACTCGGCACCGTTGTTCGCAGATTTCGTCGCATACGGCTCCGGCAAATCCTTCACCGTGATTTTTCTCACGGTACCGGGCTTCTCGTAGCGGAAGTCGGTAAATGGTGGCTTCGGCGAAGGAGCATCATATTTGGCGGTCTCACCACCGCTCGATGCAGAGGCAGGCGCGCTGGATGCAGGGCCCGTAGCTTTTCCCGAAGCCAGCGCCTCCACGAACGTCACAATTTGCCAGCGCTTCTGGTCCGGCAAGAAGCCCCATGCCGGCATCCCATTATCCGTACTTCCTTTGGTGATAAACCAGAACATCTCTCCAGCGGTCACCCCTTTTAACTTTCCGTCAACAAGAGAAGGAACGTTGCCCGTGCCCTGTCCGGCCTTTCCATGGCACGCCAGGCAATTTCGAGCGTATAAGGTTTTGCCCTCAGTGATGGCTTCCTCCTGCCCTTCGTACGGATTCTTCATCGCTTTCGCCGAGGCGGGCGCGTCGTGAAAGGGTTTGTCAACGGCATGCAATGTCACACCGGCAAGAAGAGACAACAGAACAGCTGTACCAATTGCATTGGCAGCTAAACGCATACATTGCCTCACGAGGTAGATTTTTTCACCTTAGATTAAACCTTCTGAATAAAGGATGCGAATAGGCTCTAAATTCGGTGCGATTCGCGATCAATTCTGTCTCAGGAACACTGTACGGCACCGCGAGTAAGGGCGGCGTGGTTGGCTGCATTTTATTCTGCGGAACGATCAGGCGGATTGTGAACCGTAACAGGTAGCGACGGCCAGCAAATATGTTCAAATAAGGTATGTCCAGATCAAGTTTCGCGTGCCTGTGTGTCACCTTGCTCATCGCCGCAGCTTCGATTACAGGCTTTGGCCAGAAACCTGCGGCCCCGTCGCACTTCCGCATCTACGTCACGAACGAACGATCGGGCGATCTCAGCGAGATTGACTCCTCCACGCTCCGCGTGACCGCAACCATTCATCTGGGCAAGCGTCCCCGCGGTATTCATGCCAGCCCCGACCACCGCTTCATCTACATGACGCTGAGTGGTTCGCCGCTCGCGGGCCCGGGCGTGGACGAAAGCAAGCTCCCGCCGCCGGATAAGAGCGCGGACGGGATCGGCGTGTTCGACGTCAAGCAGAACAAACTCCTTCGCATCTTGCAATGCGGCTCGGATCCTGAAAATTTCGACATCACCAAAGATGGGCGAACCATCATCGTCTCCAACGAAGACGATGCCAAAGCCAGCTTCTGTGACATCTCCTCCGGCAAGGTCACTAAGGCAGTGCCCGTGGGCGAGGAACCCGAAGGCGTGAAAGTAAGCCCCGATGGCAAAGTCGTCTACGTAACGTCAGAAGATACGGGCACCATCTCAGTCATCGACGTGGCCAGTGCCACTTTGATTAAGGCCTTCAAGGTAGGACGCCGCCCGCGTTCCGTCGCCTTCATGCCCGACGGTTCTCGCGCCTACATCCCGGCAGAAAACGACGGCACTGTAACCGTGGTCGATACCGCGAAATACGACGTGACTAAAACCATCCCCTTGGGCGAACGCGGAGTCATCAAGCCCATGTCAGTGCTACTTTCGCCCGACGCTTCTACTCTCTACGTGAGCACCGGTCGCGGACACAAGCTCTTCATCATCGATACGGCCAACAACCGCGTCACCGCATCGTTCGAGATCGGCGAGCGGCCGTGGGGAATCGCGCTTTCTCCCGATGCCAAGACACTCTTCAGCGCCAATGGCCCGTCGAACGATGTCTCTGTCGTGGATCTAGGAAAGCAGACAGTTACCAGCAAGATCAAGGTCGCCGACGGCCCTTGGGGCATCCTGGTTCTGCCGGAATGATCGCGATCCTGACAGTTCCCCACAAAGTACACGAAAGTATTATGAAGAGATCTTCGGTATTTTCGGTGGTGTACCTTCGGTGGTTATTACGCTCGAAAGTAGGGGAATTCTTGAGCGTCAGCGTCTGGTGTTGGAACGAGGCCCGGCTGCACTGGACCCAAGTTTGAGTACATAGCATTCCTCGTGCACGGGTT
>Ga0335083_10003502_pt1 | contig 20316 bp, 25 predicted proteins | sample Lox_Sample_42_FD_206716 | JGI IMG/M metagenome (GOLD analysis project Ga0335083, IMG submission 206716) | Soil microbial communities from Loxahatchee National Wildlife Refuge, Florida, United States - Lox_Sample_4.2 | ecosystem: Environmental > Terrestrial > Soil > Wetlands | place: USA...
CGAGTGTGCGCGGCGACGCCGGCCTGGCGCCCGCTGTTGGCTTGATCAGGAGCTTGTCCGCCTTGAGGGCGTGACTCATCACAGACCTGCCGCGCGGTTTCCCTGCATCAGACCGGCGTCACGGACCCTACGAGTCGATCGGAGGATCGGTCGGGATGCTTGCAGACGAGCTGGACTACGTGATCGGTGTCGACACGCACCGCGATCGGCACACACTGGCGGTCGTTGCCGCCGGCACGGGGGCGGTGGAGGCGCAAACGGTGGTGGCGGCGAGGGCTCGCGGTTACGCTGCAGCGCTTCGCTTCGCGGATAGGCACGCAGGCGGTGCGCGTGTCTGGGCTGTCGAGGGAGCCGGCCATTACGGCGCCGGTCTGAGCCGCTCCCTCGCCGAGCAGGGCGAGACGGTGCTCGAAGTCGGCCGCCAGGCCCGCGGAGAACGGCGCCTGCGCGGCAAGGACGACACGCTCGATGCGATCCGGGCTGCCCGCAGCGGTCTCGCGGCCGAGACGCTCGCCCTGCCACGGGTAGGCGCACATCAGGAGGCCTTGCGGGTACTGCTGCTCGCCCGCCGCAGCGCCGTCGACGTTCGTCGCGTCGCGCTCGTCCAGCTGCGAAGCCTGATCGTCACTGCGCCCGAGCCGCTACGTGAAGAGCTGCGGCGACTCCCGCTCGGGCAGCTGCTCCGCCGCTGCAGCCGCTTCCGCCGCTCAGACTCGCGCCCAGTCGATCAGCTCGCGATCGTGCTCACCCTGCGCTCACTGGCCCGCCGGATCGAGGCCGCAACGGTCGAGGCCGACGAGCTCGAGCGCGAGATCCTCACGCACGTTCGTGCGCTCGTACCCGACCTGTTGAACGAACCTGGCGTCGGCCCGATCGTCGCCGCGCAACTGATCGTCACCTGGTCACACCCAGGCCGCCTCCGCTCCGAGGCCTGCTTCGCACGCGTTGCCGGCGTCGCGCCCCTGCCCGCCTCAAGCGGCCAAACAATCCGTCATCGGCTCAGCCGCGGCGGCGACCGCCAACTCAACCGCGCGCTCCACACGATCATCCTCCACCGCCGCCAACACGACCCCGCAACCCGCGACTACATCGCCCGTCGCGTCGCCGAAGGCAAAAGCACACGCGACGCCACCCGCCTCCTCAAGCGCTACCTCGCCCGCCACCTCTACCGCGTCATGCAAAGAACCGCTCCCGCGATGACTTGACAGTCATAGGAGACTCATTCCGGAACACTGGCCCGGGCTGCTGTCCTCCACCTTGACGCTCTGATCCCGACGTGAGACGGTCCGTGGCCGGTGCGGTCATCGCCTAGCGGCTCATCGCCTGAGGAGAGAGCGGCGGCCAGAAGTCTTGAGAGCTAATGCGTCTCGACCACGTCATCTATGGGACGCGCGATCTCGGCGGAGCGGCCGCGATGCTCGAGGAAGCGCATGGTCTGGGATTCCTCTCCGAAGAGAGGCGCCCCGGCGGCACGAACACCTGTGTCGCTCCGCTCGCGCCGCCCCAGTACCTCGAGCTCATGGCGGTTGAGAAGGCCGAAGACACGATCGCGCGAACGGTCCAGACGGCGATCGAAGGCGGGAGGACGCTGCTCAGCTGGGCAATCCGGGTGGACGACATCGAGGCGGTAGCAGTGCTCCGCGACCGTGAGCTCATGACACGATCGAACACCAACGCAGACGGCTCGAGCGTTAGCTACCGATTGGTGGCATCCGCTGATCCCTCCTTGCCGTTCTTCATCAGCTACGACAACAATGATGAGCGCATGGGCCTGTGGCAGGAGCGGGTTCGCCGAGCCAACAACGCAGACTTCGGAGGGTTCACGTTCGTCGAGGTGGGCGGCGATCCGATTCAGATGCGTGAGTGGCTCGGCGACGCTGACCTGCCCGTGCGCTTCGTGAGCGGTGATCCGGGTTTACATGCTGTCGGCATCGCCGGTCCCAGGGGCGAGATCGTCCTTCGTGACACTCCGTAGTGCGCCCATCGCCATCGCAAAGCCGCTGCTGGTCCACGTATGGCTCCCACCGCAGTGGGGGCAAGGGATCCTCCACACTTTCGCCGCGCCGCCTATAGGGAGGAGAGCCTCCTCGGCTGGGACGTCGTGTAGGTCTACGGGCTTCCCAGTCTCTGGGCACTTGAGTTGGAGCATCGCCATATCGGAAGTTCTACTCCTCGCCGGTTCGCCGGCCCAGGCGACGGCTTACCCGCCCGATTGCGAGGGATCGTGGAAGAACGTCAGGCTATTGCCGTCGGCGTCCTCGATCACCAGCCGTTGAGGAGAAGCGCCGCCGGATTGCTCGGTCAGTGCCAACCCGTCGGCGGTCAGCCGTTCTTCATTGGCGTCGAGGTCATCGACCGCCAGCGTCACTAGTCCGCTACCGGCTCTCTCGCTGTCTTGGACCACGTAGACGGAGGAAGTGGGAGTCAGCTGCCAGACGGCCTCCCGCTCGTGCGGAAACATGTCCGCTGGTCGACCGAGGAGACGGGCGTACCACTCGTAGGCAGCGGCGTAGTCGGAAACAGGCAGTCCGGCGAACGTGTGCGTAACCGCCACCGCCTGATTCTGCACGACCTGGGTCAGCGTCTATCCCATTGGTGCTTTCCGCAGCGAAGAGGCCCCCGACGGCAGTGACGCCTTCCGGGGGCCTCGGGTCGTTCGGACCGGTGCGACCGTGTCGCGGACGACCGTTGCCCCGGACCCTACTCCCTCATGGCCCGCAGGGCCGTGGCCGGCTCGGCCAAAAACTCCGCAAATTCCGCGAAGCCGCGGCCCTCGAGCTCCCGACGCAACCGCTCCGGGGCAACGTAGATCGGCGTCTCGCTGCCCCTCGAGGACGAGAGCACGAGCGTCCCTCGCGGAGCGACGATGCGCGCGAGCTCGTCGTAGAACGGGATCATGTTCGAGAGGACGACGAGCTCGAACGCACCGTCGGGACAGTCGAGCGCCGACGCGTCGCCCACCTCGAAGCGAACGCGGCCGGCGAGCTCAGGGGGCAGCTTCCGTCCGGCCTCCTCGATCATCCCTGGGCTCAGATCGATACCGACGACCTCGGCCTCGGGATAGCGCTCGGCCAGCGCCAGGGCCACGATCCCCGTTCCGGTGCCGAGATCGAGGACGCGGCCCGGCGCGGGCAGGTCGTCGAGCGCAAGGTCGAGCGCCCAGAGGTGGTGCGGGCCGATCCGCGTCCCCCACGTCGGCGCGAGCCCGTCGAACATCCTGCGCAGCGGGCGGCGGAGGACACGCCAGACCGCCGGCCGCCGCACGACCGCGTCGGTCACGAGGCGGGCGAAGCGCTGGGGAGCAATCACCGCTCCGCGAGATCGAGGACGATCTCGCCTCCCTCCTCGAGACGCAGAAGCTCGGCGGCGCTACCTCTCGACACCGCGAGGGCGAGGCTGCCGTAGCTGTCCTCGTAGAAGATGAGCGACCCACGCGCCGCGTCGTCGAACGTGCGGGCGAACACCGCGTAGAACCGCTCACCATGGCTGGCGACCTCGACCCGTGAGCCGGGGCCGAGCTCCATGTGCTCGAGGTCCACGCGGCGGAGGTTGAGCGCGACGTTGCCGAAGCGGTCGACGACGAGTGCCACCGCACGGATCCGGTTCTGTCCCACCTCGGGCTGCGGGATGTCGACGCGGACGAGCTCGTCCGGGTCGACCGGTGGCCCGAGCTCCTCGAGCGCAACACCCGCGGCGAGATACGCAGCGGCCGGCGAGAACAGGTCGCGGCCGTGGAAGGTGCGGGACACGGGCTGCAGCGAGTAGTACGCGTTCGCCAGCTCGTGCGCCGCGGCAACGCCGCCGAAGCGATCGGCGGCCGGCAGGAGAAGCCCGTTGTCGGGCCCGACGTACAGCCGGCCTTCCCCGTCGCGTAGGGCGAGTGGGCGGCGGCCGCCTCCCACGCCGGGATCGACGACGGCGAGATGCACGCCCGCCGGCATGTACGCGAGGGTGTTCGCCAGAACGATCGCTCCTTGCAGCACGTGTCCCGGACGGATGCCGTGCGTGACGTCGATCACGCGGGCTTCCGGCACGATCCTCGCGATGACGCCGTGGCATGTGCCGACGAAGTCGTCCTGCAGCCCGAAGTCGGTCAGGAAGGTGATGACCACGAGCTGGAACGTAATGCCTCGACGAGACCGTCGAGGTCGTGGATGGCCGCGACCGCGACGACGTCAAGACCGGCTGCCCGCGCTTGGGCCGCGGCCTGCGGGCCGATGGCTACGACGGGCACACGCGCACCGGCCGCGGCGAGCGCCCGCGCGGCGGAACCGGACATGAGCAGCGCGATGTCGGCGTCCGGCACGTCCGGCCGCAGCTCGATCGTCCGGTAGAGCGGCAGAAAGTCGGCGTCGAGAACGTCCCGCCGAGCCCCCTCGGCGGCGGCAAGCAGGAGGGTTCCGTCCGGCAACGCCTCACGCAGGCCCTCCTGGGTGTGGGTCGCGGCGACGAGGTCGACGCGCAGCCCGTGGGCTCGCAGCGCCTCGGCCGTTGCCGGCCCGATCGCTGCGATGCGGTTCGCGGTGACGCCGCGGCGACCAAGCTCGTTCGCACCGTTGCGGCTCGTGACCACGAGCCAGTCGTACGCCCGGGCGTCGACCGGCTCGTCGCCGAGCGGCTCGACACGGATCAGCTCGCAAAAGATCGCGTCGTGCCCGAGCGACTCGACGCGGGCGACGAGCTCCTCACGAGTGACGAGTACTCGCATCAGCCAGCTCCGCTCCGAGCGCTGCCGGGTCTTCGCCCCGGCGCCGCTCGATCCAGGATCCGTCTTCAGCCGCGACGAGACCCGTCAGCGTCGAACCGTCGTGGTGCGCCGCCACCGGAGCCAGGCAGCCGCCGCCGACCGCCGCGACAACCGCGCGCTCCGCCTCCACACGCTCCCGCGTCTCGGCGTCGTCGGCGGCCGCCACGAGCTGCTCGTCCGCCACCCGCACCTGAAGCGCAAGCGCACCCTGACCCGCCTCGGGCAGCATCTCCTCCGGCTCGAAGCGGTGCCCGATCTCGCCGCCGAGCCCGAGCCGGTCGAGCCCACAGGCCGCGAGCACGATCGCATCGAGACCCCGCTCGCCGCGCTTGCGCAGGCGCGTGTCGATGTTCCCGCGCAGCGACTCGATCGACAACGACGCGTCAAGTGCGAGCAACTGCGCCTTTCGCCGCACCGACGCCGTGCCGATCCGCATCCCGGGCCGCAGCTGCTCCACGCCGCAGAGCGCGTCCCGCGGATCTTCCCGGCGAAGGTAGGCGCCGATGGCGAGCCCGTCGGGATCCAGGGCGGTCAGGTCCTTGGCAGAGTGGACGGCGACGTCGATCCGCCGCTCGAGCAGCGCCTCCTCCAGCTCCTTGACGAAGACCCCGCGCGAGCCGATCTCGCCGAACGGACGCGAGCGGTCGCGGTCGCCCGCCGTCGTGATCGGCACGAGCGCGAGCTCGATGCCGGGCGCACGCAACGAAGAGAGGGCGCGCTCGGCCTGGGTGAGCGCGAGCCTACTGCCGCGACTGCCGACGCGGACGAGCACAGGCCAGTCGTCTCCGCACGGGCGGCGCGCAGCCGACACCGCGCGGCCGTACCCGGATGAACGCCGTCGGCGCCTGCAGCGGCAGCGGACGGCCCGTGAGCTGCCCGAGCTTCAGCGCTCGTCCTCGCCGAGACCGAAGAGGTGCCGCACCGTCTCAGCATAGAGGACCCCGTCGGCTGCCGCCGCTGCCTGCTTCATCCGCACGGTGGGCAGATGGAGGAGCTTGTTCACGATCTGGGCGGTGACCGCCTCGACTGCCCGGCGCTGGCTGTCGTCGAGCCGGCCGAGCAGGGATTCGGCCTTCTCCAGCTCGGCCTCGCGGATCTCCTCGGCCCGAGCGCGCAGCGACGCGATCGCCGGCACCACGTCGAGCGAGGCGTGCCACTCGTGGAACTTCTGCGCCTCGGCCGCCACGATCGACTCGGCCCGCTCCGCCTCATGCCGGCGGCCCGAGAGCGTCTCGGCCACGATTTGCTCCAGGTCGTCGATGTCGTAGAGGTAGCAGCCGTCGAGCTCGCCGATCGCGGGGTCGAGGTCGCGCGGAACCGCGAGGTCGACGAGCACCAGCCGGCGTCCCCGCCGGCGGCGCAGCGCGCCCGTCACCGTCGCAGCCTCGAGCACGAGGCCCGGCGAGTTGGTGGATGCGATGACGACGTCGACTCCGGCGAGCTCCTCTCCGATGCGCTCCCTCTCCGTCTTGCTGTTCGCGACGAGCGCGATCTCGGCGCCGCGGCTCCGCAGGTTGCGAGCGGCCTGCTCGCTCACCTTGCCCGCGCCGAGCAGGAGGATCGAGCGACTCTCGAGGCTGCCGAAGACCTGCTCCGCGAGTGCGGCCGCCGCCGAGGAGACCGAGGCAGGGCTCTCGCCGATCGCCGTCTGCGCCCGCACCTTCCGGCCCGCGTGAAGCGCCTGCCGGAAGATGCGGTCGAGCAGCGGACCGGTCGTCCCGAGCTCCTGCGCGAGCCGCACCTGGCCGAGGATCTCGCCCTCCCCCGGTACGAGCGAGTCGAGGCCGGCGGCCACGCGGAAGAGGTGATGGGCCGCAGCCCTGTCCTGGAGCCGATAGAGCGCAGGCTCGACCTCCGGCCCGAGCGAGGCGAGCGCGGCGACGGCATCCCGTTCGGCCTGCTCCGCATCCTCGGCGACGAGATAGAGCTCCGTGCGGTTGCAGGTCGAAAGGCAGGCCGCCTCGCGACCGTCGGCCGCCAGACGCGCAGCGAGCTCCTGCGCGTCCTCCCGCTCGAGCGCGACCTGCTCGCGCAGCTCGACCGGCGCGTGGTGGTGGGAGGTGCCGACGAGAACGAGATGCATCATGCGAAGTGGGTGGCGGGCAGGGCGAGCCGGACGACGACGACGAGCACGAAGCCGGCAAGAGCCAGATACGCGGCGCGTCGTCCGGTCCAGCCGGCGAGCAGCCGCAGGGCGAGATACGCACACCAGACGAGCCACGTGGCGGCTGTCACGGCGATGAGCGCGTCGAGCCGATCGTCCCGGACGAGGAGACGCACGAGGCCGACGGCCGCACCGAGCGTCAGGAGCGGCACCGACCAGGCGACCGTCCGCAGCGCGAGAGAGTCGAGCGTCGCGAGCGCCGGCATCTGCCTGCGCAGGATCGACGCCGGGCGCGTCCTCAGCCGCCGTTCCTGCCAGATGTACAGCCCCGACAGCGCGGCGGCGAGCGTGAAGCCGGCGAACGCAGCGAGCACGAGACCCACGTGGACGACGAGGAAGAGGGTCGAGTAGCGGCTCGCGCTTCCGTTTCCGGTTCCGCCGCCCGCGCGGGCGACGACGAGCAGCGTCACGGCGAGCGGCATCACGACGAGACCGAGCAGCCGGTACGGCCTGCGGCAGCCCCAGATGAGGTACGCCGAGACGACGAGCCAGACGAAGAGGCTGAGCGAGGAGGCCCACGTCCCCCAGGGAAAACCGTCGTCGCGTGTCGCCTGCACGGCAAGGAGCGCGGTCTGTGCGAGCCAGCCGAGCCGGACGCCCCACGTCGCGGCGCGTCCCGCGCGCCCGGGGCGATGCAAGTCGCCGAAGTAGCCGACAGCCGCCTCTCCGTAGAGGAGGAGCGCGGGCCAGAAGAGGAGCTCAGCCAACGCGCGCCGCCTCCCGCGGAGCAGCTTCCTCTTCCGCGTCCTCGTCGGGTACGCGACCGGCGAGCTCGTCCACGTCCCGCTCGAGCCGCTGCAGCTTGAGCGCCATGATCAGGACGTACGCGAGGACGATCGCGAACACGACGCAGTACGCGGCGGTGACGTATTTCTCCGCAGTGGTCAGACGAGCACCTCCCTCAATCGGCGCAGCCGCCCGTCGAGCCGCTTGGCGCCGAGCTCGAGCCGGTAGAGCGTGTACGCGAGAACGAGCATCGCAGCCTGGGCGATGCAGTACGTGACGAGGATCCAACCGCCGAAGTTCGGGCCGTGCAGCGTGAAGACCTCGGGATGGATGAACGTCTTCGCGAGCCGGATCGCAGCGAAGCTCACGGGGATCAGGACGACGCCGAAGAGTGCGTACACCGCGCTCAGGTTCGCGCGCTGCGGGCCGGGTTCGACCGAGAAGCGGAGCATGAAGTACGCGCAGTAGAAGAGGTAGAGAACGAGGAAGAGCACGAGCTCGTCCTCGCTCCACAGCCACCAGTGGCCCCACGAGATCTTGGCCCAGATCGACCCGGTGAGCAGGACGAGCGTCCCGAAGATCAAGCCCTGGTGAACACAGACGTAGCTCGCGAGATCCGCGCGCGGATCGCGCTTCCACAAGTGCCGGAGCGCCTGCCACGCGCCGCAGATGAAGCACGCGTACGCGGTGAACGCGATCGAGACGTGGAAGTAGAAGATCCGCTGCGAGAAGCCCTGGTTCACGTCGTTCGGCGCGACGAAGAAGACGAAGGCGAGAGCCGTCGTGACGAGCACGAGCGAGCTCACGGCCAGTGCGGGCAGCGGAATCCGAGCGGTACGACCCACGGCAGGGATTGTCGCAGCAGCCGGGCTACTCGGCGACGACATACTCGAACGATGCCCAGCAGATCACTGCGAAGAGAAGGTCGTACAACGCGAGGAACCCGAGGTAGCGGCCGGGTGAGGACACGACGCTCGCGCCCACGGCCCCGACGACGATCGGCATGGCGAGCGGCAGGAAGAGAAGAGGCAGGAGCAGGTCCCGCGCGCGAGTCGCGACCGCCATCGCGCCGAGGAACGTCCCCACTCCGCAGATCCCGAGGTCCGCGAGGAGTACCGCGGCCACCGTCGCGGCTCCGACGCGGTGGAAGAAGAGCGCGTAGAGCGGCAGCGCCACGACCTCCGCCGCAAGGAGGAAGGCCAGCGTCGCAAGCGACTTCGCGAGCCAGATGGCGCTCCTGTCGCACGGCGCGAGCACGAGCCCGTCCATCGTCCGCTGCTCGCGCTCGGGCACGAACGCACGCCCGAGCCCCAGCAGGGCGGTGAAGAGGATCGCCACCCAGAGCAGCCCGATCGTCTCGAGCCGCGACGGCTCGCCGGGCAACGTGAAGTGGAAGACGACGAAGACCGCCGCGACGAACAGAAGCATGGCTGGCAGCGTGTCCCGCGCCCGTAACTCGAGCAGGAGGTCCTTGCGGGCCAGGGCCCCGACGTCACGGACGTAGCTCATGTCGCGAGAGCGAGAGCACCGCTCGCCAGCGTCTCGACGCGCGCCGGGTCGTGCGTCGCAATCAGGAAGGTGCGCTCTCCGCGAAGCTCGGCGAGCTGTGCATCGAGCAGCTCGGCGCCGGCCTCGTCGAGCGCGCTGTACGGCTCGTCGAGCACGAGCAGCTCCGGCTCGTGCAGCAGGACGCGGCAGAGGGCGAGGCGCTGCGTCATGCCGCGGGAGTACGAGGCGACGCGCTCGTGGCGCGCCTCCCACAGACCGAAGCGCTCGAGCAGCATCCCGATCCGCTCGCGCCGCTCCGCCACGCGATAGAGGCGGCCATACAGGTCGAGGTTCTCGAGCGCCGTCAACTCGCGATAGACGAGGGGCTCGTGACCGAGGTACCCGACCTGCGCACGCGCCGCGCCTCGTTCGATCGTCCCCGCGGTCGGCTGCGCCAGTCCGGCACAGATCCGCAGCAGCGTCGTCTTCCCGGACCCGTTCGGCCCGGTCACGACGAGAAAACCCCCCTGTGGGAGCGCAAGGTCGATCCCCCGGAGGATTCGTTTCTCCCCGTAACGCTTGCCAAGGCGGCGGGTGGTGAGCACCGGGGCAGCATAGGCACCTTCGCCGGCTTTACAGGCGTTTTACGGCCGCTTTGCGCTGAGCCGTACGTGGCTCGGGCCTTATTCAGCAAGGCACCTGACCTTCGGAGAGAGGACGGCGAAATGTCCAGGAAGCGACTCACAGTGTTCGTTCTGATCGCGACGGCAGCCCTCATCGGCGCCGGCGTCGCGGTCGCAAAGCACGGCCCCCCGTCGGTGCAGTCGGTAAGCGCAACGTTCGACGCGACAACCGTCTCGCAGCATTACCTGACCACCTGCTCGGTCAACGGCGGGGACACGTTCCAGGCAACGAGGGCTACGTACACCGGAACCGCGACGAGCTCGAATCCGCAGCTCGCCGGCGCGCTCACGATCCGTGCCTGGAGCCTCGTCGACACCACGAACGGCGTCGGCCATCTGTACGGCACCTTCCGGATCAAGGGCACCGGCCGCAACCGCGCCCACGGCACGCTCAACGCCGCGATCGCTGGTGGCAAGGCATCCGGGCTGGCGCGAGGCTTCACGAGGGGACCGTGGGGACATCTCGTCGCGTCGCTCGGCTCGACGTTCGATCCCACCGCGGGCTTCAGCTCGGGCTCGATCGGATCCGGCACGGCGGGCGCGGGATTCCTCCGCTCCGGCCGCTGGTGCCATCCGCCGCACTGGCCCGCGAGCCAGGGCAGCTAGAAGGGGAAGTGGTGGCCCGGGGCGCCGTGATCGCGGCGCCCCGGAGCATCACGTCACGGCGTCGACGATCACGAACGCGGCGAAGACGACGCTGATCACGCCGTTCATCGTGAAGAACGCAGTGTCGAGTCGCCGCAGGTCGCCGGGCCGCACGAGCGAGTGCTCGTACGCGAGCAGAAGCGCGACGGCCCCGACACCGAGCCAGTAGAGGGCTCCGACCGGCAGGCCGAGCCCGGCCGCGACGAGGCAGGCAATCGTGGCCGCATGCGCGAGACGGGCGCCGAGGAAGGCGCCGCGCACGCCGAACCGCGTGACGATCGAGTGCAGGCCCTCGCGCCGGTCGATCTCCTCGTCGAAGAGGGCGTAGAAGAAGTCGAAGCCGGCGACCCAGAAGGCCACGGCCGCGCCGAGCATCCACGCCTGCCACGGCAGCTTTCCGGTGATCGCGACCCACGCGCCGACGGGCGCGAGGCCGTCGACGGCGCCGAGCCAGAGGTGGCAGAGCCACGTGTAGCGCTTGAGATACGGATAGACGACGAAGCCGATGACCGGGATCGGCCAGAGCCAGCGCACGATCGGGTTCAGCTGCCAGACGGCGGCGAGGAAGAGCGCGAGCGCGGCGAGACAGAAGAGCACGACCTGGACCGTCGAGAGCTGGCCGCTCGGGAGCTCGCGGCCGGCGGTGCGCGGGTTCCGCGCGTCGATCCCCGCGTCGATCAGCCGGTTCAGCGCCATGGCGAGCGAGCGGGCGCCGACCATCGCGACCGTGATCCAGAGCAGATCGTGCGCACCGGGCGTCCCGTTCACGGCGAGGAACGCGCCGACGTACGCGAACGGCAGCGCGAAGACCGTGTGCTCGATCTTGACGAGGCGCGCGAACCGTGCGGGGAGCGCCGCGGCGGAGCCGGCCGTCACGTCTGCTCGTGCGCCGTGGGAACGTCCGCCAACAGCTCGAGCGCGTGGGCGAGGGCAGAACGGAGGACCGCGAACCCGTCTTTGCAGCCGCCGGTCGAGCCGGGCAGGTTGACGACGAGCGTCGAGCCGAGGACACCGGCCGCACCGCGCGAGAGAAGGCCGTGCGGTGTCTTTGCGATCGAATCCGCGCGCAGCGCCTCTGAGATGCCCGGCGCTTCGCGCTCGAGCACGTCACGCGTAGCCTCCGGCGTCACGTCCCGCGGCGCCAGGCCGGTGCCGCCGGTCGTGAGCACAAGCCGCGCCGTTGCCGCGAGGTCTCGGATCGCCTCCGCGATCACCTCGCGCTCGTCGGAGACCACACGTCGCTCGACCTCGTAGCCGTCACCGTGCAGCAGCTCCTCGAGGACGTCGCCGCTTCGATCCTCGCGGGTCCCGGCCGCAACGCCGTCCGACACGGTCAGGACGGCAGCCTTCAGAGCACGCGCTCCTTCGTCTTCTCGACGAGCGCGACGTCCGCGATCCGCATCTGCTTGTCGACGGCCTTCGCCATGTCGTAGACGGTGAGCGCCGCGACCGCGGCCGCCGTCAGCGCCTCCATCTCGACTCCGGTCTGCGCCGTGGTCTCGGCCGCGGCGACGATCTCGACGGACTCCTCGCCCACCTCGAGCGTCACCTCGACGTGCGTGAGCGGGAGCGGGTGACAGAGCGGGATGAGCTCGCTCGTCCGCTTCGCCGCCATGATCCCCGCGAGCTGGGCCGTCGCCAGCGCATCGCCTTTCGGGAGCTCACGCAAGGTGCGGGCGGTCTCGGCAGCCATCCGGATCTCGGCCCGAGCCACGGCCCGGCGCCGCATCGGCTCCTTGCCGCCGACGTCGACCATCCTGACCGCCCCCGACTCGTCGACGTGGGATAGGTCCTCCATCACGAAGATCGTACGGCGTCGAGGTCGGCGAGCTGCGCGTCGACCCACTCTCTTATGTCGTGCGTCCGGACGTGCTCGCGGATCGCGTCGCCTCGCCGGCGTCGCTCCTCCGGCGCCATCGTCAATGCGTCGTAGAGCGCCTCGGCCTGATCGAGGAGGTCGAGTGGGCTCACGGTCAGCGCCCACTCGCCGAGCTCGGCGTGCGCGCCCGCGTTCTCCGACAGGACCAGGACGCCGTCGCGCACGTTCGCGAGGAAGGCCTCCTTGGCCACGAGGTTGAGGCCGTCGAAGACGGAATTCACGAGCAATGCGTCGAACTGCTTGTACCCGGCGACGGAGCGGTGGAAGTCGTCGGCCACGTCGAGCTCCACGGGCTGCCAGCCGTCCCGACCGAAACGGTCGTTCACCTCTCGTGCCGCGGCTTCGACGGCCGCTGCGTACTCGGCGTACGCGGGGATGTTCTGTCGCGAGGGGGCGAGCAGCGCGAGCATTCCGACCTCCCCGTGCAGCTCGGGATGGCGCTCGAGCAGAAGCGCGAAGGCGTGGAAACCGCGGACGATGTTCTTCGACGGGTCGATCCGGTCGACACGCACGATGAGCTGCGGCGGTCTCGATGCAACGAGGGCCGCTTCCCGCGCGAGCACCGCAGGATCCTCCCGCAGCCGCTCGAACTCACCGGCGTCGACCCCGATCGGCCGCGCGACGACGCGGGTGGCGCGGCCGCGGTGCTCGACGGTTCCTGCCGCGAAGTCGACCGTCGCGCCGAGCAGGCGCTCGGCCGACTCGAGGAACGCGCGGCGCCACCGCTCGGTGTGGAAGCCGACGACGTCGTTCGCGAGCAGCCCCTCGTGGATCTCGCGCCGCAACGGGACGGGCAGCGTGTGCCAGTAGTCGGGCTCCGGCCACGGGATGTGGACGAAGTGGGACGTCACGACGTCGCGCTCCTCACGCACGAGCGCCGGCGCACGATAGAGGTGGTAGTCGTGGAAGAGCACCGCGGCGTCGGGCTCGCGCTCGAGCTCCTCGAGCGTCGCCCGTGCGAACGCGGCGTTGACAGGGACGTAGCCGGCCGCCCACGCCTCACGCAGCTCCCGGCCGAATCCCGGTGCGCTCCCGAGATCCCAGAGGTAATGCTGGAGGAACCAGAGAGTCGGATTCGCGACGACGTTGTAGAACCGGTCGTACTGGATCGGATCGTGCGCGACGAGGCGCAGCCTGTACGAGGCGCCGTCCTGCGTCGTCTCGGCGAACGAGCCCTCGTTCTCGGCAGCGGCCGCCCTGTCCTCGTCGCTCATCGCGCTCGCGATCCAGGTCACCTCGTGATGCGCGAGCAAGCCTCCGAGCGCCGTGACGAGGCCGCCGCCGCCGCGCCGCGCCACTCGCCCGCCGGAGTTTCGTTCGTACGTGACGGGAGCGCGATTGGCGACAACGAGGAGCTTGCGCCGGGTCGTTGTCGATGTTGACAACGATCAGGCTGGCTGCTGCAGCCGCTTCATGAAGCGCAGCCGCGAGCCCCGGACCCCCGGGCTGGAATGCAGCTCGAACTCGTCCGCGATCGTGCGGATGATCGCGATGCCGAGCCCGCCTTCCGTGAGCTCCTCGCCCTCGAGCGCCGGCGGCCGCTCCGGATCGAACCCCTTCCCGTCGTCGACGACCTCGACGGCGAGCGCACTCCCGGTCAGCTCATAGGCGATCGAGACGAACCCCCCGCGGTCCGCATACGCATGCCGGACCGAGTTCGAGACGGCCTCGGTGAGCGCAAGCTTGAGATCGGCGAGCACCTCGTCGGACAGCGCGACGATGTCGGCGAGGCCGCTGAGAGCCAGCCGCGCCAGTGCGATGTACTCGGCGCGGGCCGGCACACGAAGCCGAACCGTCCGGATTCCTTCGAGCTGGTCGCCCGCCGTCTCGAGCAATGTCGCCTCGCCATCCATCGCTAGCCTCTCGCCACGTTCCCGAAGGTTCCGGGCTCTAAACCTGTCGATTTCTACCAGTAGCGCCTGTGTCCGCTGCTACCCGATGTCTACTCTCCGCTCGGCCTTCCCAATCCGGCCGAGGTCCTAACCCGCCCCGTTTCCACGGGAAAACGGCCTCCCGGAGCGCGACCTAGACTGAAGCCGTGACGGCCGCCTCGCCCGCCCACGAGCGCCGACGGCCGCGGCCGGGATCGCTCGAACGTCCCGTCAACGCGCGCCTCTACCGGGGCACCTGGCTCCTCGTCGGACTGCCCCTCCTGCTGCTCGCGTTCAGCGTCGCCCGTCCTCCGGCGCTGCATGCGCCCGACCTGCCGCCGGCGTTCGATGCGGGAGCGGCCGCGTCTCTCGCCTCCGACCTCGACACGAGCTATCCGGACCGACGGCCCGGAACGCCCGGCGCGAGCGGCGCCGCGGCTTGGTTTCGCCGCCAGCTCGCGCAGTACGGCTTCGATGTACGTCCTGAACGCTTCACGGCGACCATCCACGGCCGCCGCACCACGCTGGTCAATCTCGTCGCCGAGAAGGCCGGGCTCTCTCCGCGGGACGAGATCGTCGTCATGGCGCATCGCGACGACAACAGTCCCGACGGCGGCCTGAACGACAACGCCTCGGGGACCGGGGCTCTGATCGAGCTGGCACGCTCGTACGCACCGGCCGTAGCGGCACAGCGCGCCTCGCTTCCGTACTCGCTCGTCTTCCTCTCGACGGACGGGGCCGCGGACGGCGCCCGTGGTGCCGCGCACTTCGCGACGGCGCAGGCCGGGCGCCAGAACATCCTCGCCGTCGTCAATCTCGACGCCGTCGGCGGGCGCGGCAGGCCGCGGCTCGTGTTCGGAGGTAACAGCGCCCGCTCGCCCGCGCCGGGGCTCGTCGAGACCCTCCGGGCCGCCCTAGCAGAGGAGGGGCGAGGCGATCCCTCGCGGCCGAGCGGCCTGCAACAGCTCGTGGAGCTCGGGTTTCCCTTCAATCCGTACGAGCAGGCGCCGTTCGTGAGTCGCGGCATCCCGGCGGTGACTCTCACGACCGCGGGCGCGCGACCGCCGAACGCGCAGGGGCACGGCAGGAGGAAGCTCGACGCCGGCCGTCTGGGCGTGATCGGCCTTGCGGCCCAGGACACCGTCGATGCGATGGAAGAGGGCGTCTCGCTCGCCCAGGGGCCGGCGAGCTACGTCTACCTCGGCCAGCGGGTGATCCGTGGCTGGGCGATCGAGATCGTCCTCGTTGCGATGCTGCTCCCGTTCCTCGCGGCTGCGGTCGATCTTTTCGCCCGCTGTCGCCGGCGGCGGATCCGCATCGCGCCCGCGCTCCGCAGCTACCGCAGCCGGCTCGGGTTCTGGGCGTGGGTCGGCGCGATCTTCCTGGTCTTCGGGGCCTTCGGCTTCTGGGGGAGCACGGGCGGGTACGCGCCGTCGCTGGACTCCGTCGGCTGGCCGGGCAGTGCGCTCCTCGCGCTGGTCCTCCTGGCCGGAGTCGGGTGGATCGTCGCGCGAGCCCGCCTCCTGCCTCGACGGCCCATCCGTCGCGAGGAGCAACTCGCGGGCCACAGCGGCGCGCTGCTGGCACTCGGCGTCGTCGGGCTTCTGGTCGCAGCGACGAATCCATTCGCGCTCATCTTCGTCCTGCCCTCCGTCCACGCCTGGTTGTGGCTACCGCAGGTGCAGAGCCGGCACCCGGGTGTGCGAGCGAGCGTCTTCCTCGTCGGTCTCGCCGGCCCCGCCTACCTCGTGTGGTCGTTCGCAACGCACTACGGGCTCGGCTGGGACGCCCCGTGGTACATCGCCAAGCTCTTCGCCGTGGGGTACGCGCCGCTTCCGCTGCTGGTGATCGGGCTCGGCTGGCTCGCCGCCGGCGGACAGCTCGCCGCACTCGCAGCCGGCCGCTACGCGCCGTACCCCTCCCCGCGGGAGCGCGCGCGCCGCGGGCCGGTACGTGAGCTGATCCGCACGCTGCTGCTGGCGCAGCGCCGCCGCTCCGCGCCGGCCGAAGCGCAACGAGCGGTGAACGAGTAAGACGCCGTCAGGCGTCGCCGAGGCGGAGCCACTGCACCGTCGAGCCCGCCGCAAGCTCGCCGTTTCCACGTGGAACGTGGACGAGCGCGTCGGCAGCACCCGAGCGGACGATCATGTGTGACTCCTGGCCGAGGATCGGCTCGAGCACGAGCGCGTCGCGGTCGACGCGCGTACGCGCGCGCACGAATTCGTCGCGCTCCTCATTGCGGCGTAGACCCACCCCGAGTCGCCCCGGCTCGAACCGGGGCAACGGCCGCGGAAGACCCTGCAATGAACGCAGCGCGGGCTTGACGAAGAGCTCGCAGCCGACGAGCGTCGACACGGGATTCCCGGGCAGGCCGAAGACGAGTGTGTCTCCGCGCGTGCCGAACGAGACGGGCTTGCCCGGCTTGACCGACACCCGCCAGAACACCTCCTGGACGCCCAGGCCCCGTTCGACCGAGCGAACGAGGTCGTGCTCGCCCACCGAGACTCCTCCCGAGGTGACAAGGACGTCGGCGGCGAGCCCGCGCTCGAGTGCCTCCCGCAGCGACCCCTCGTCGTCGGGAGCGGGCGGCTCCGTCACCACCTCCACTCCCTCCACGACGAGCGCGGTGGCGAGCATGAGGGTGTTCGTCTCGTAGATCTGGCCGGGGCGGAGCGCTTCGCCGGGTGCGATCAGCTCACTGCCCGTGGCGAGCACGGCGACCCGCGGACGGCGTCTGCACGACACCTCGGCAACGCCGGAGGCCGCCGCGGCGGCCAGCCGTGCGGGCGTGAGCCTCGCACCCACCGGCACCACCACGTCGCCGGCCGCGACGTCGCCGCCGCGGGGACGGATGTGCGCTCCGGCGTCCGCCGTATGCGAGATCTCCACTGTGTTGTCCTTCTTGACAACAGCCTCGACCGGAACGACTGCGTCCACGTCCTCCGGTACCACGGCCCCGGTCGAGATGGCCACCGCCCCGCCGGGATCGACGCGGGCGTCGTACGGCTTCCCGGCCGCCGACTCCCCGACGATTCGCAACGCTCCCGGCAGATCGGACACCCGGACGGCGAAGCCGTCCATGGCCGAGCTCGCGAACGGAGGCAGGTCGACGTTCCCCCGAACATCCTCCGCGGTGACGCGTCCACCGGCCTCGGCGATCGGCACGAGCTCGGACGGGAGCGGCCGCGCGTGCTCGAGCACCCGCGCCTGCGCCTCGTCGAGAGTGAGTAGAGAGGCCACGGTGCGTGCATACCGTAGTCGTGAACCGAGGCGGCGAGGTCGCGGGACGCTACTTCGACCTGCGCTCGGAGCTCACGCCCAGACGCCGAGCGCGCGGAGCCGCCGATGAGCCCGCAGCCGGAGCTCCTGCTCGAGCCGCCCGGCGGCGAGATCGTCGGCCGCCGCAGCGCGAAGCGTCACGATCGCCGGATCTTCGAGCGAGCTGACGTACACCGATGCGTCACGCTCGTCGGCGACGTCCTGGCGCAGCGCATCGAGGGCGGCGTCGAGGTCCGCGGCGAGCGGAACCGGAACGGAGACCTCGGCGAACGTCTCGCGGCTCCGGATCGAAGCGTTGACGATCGTGTCGGAGGCGAGCTTCTCGTTCGGCACGACGATCCGCCGGCGGTCGGCGGCGCGGATGAACGTGTACGTCAGGCCGATCTCCTCGACCACGCCGTGGGAGCCCTCGTACTCGACGCGGTCGCCGATGCGGACCGGCTGCGCGAGCCCGATCAGGATCCCGGCCACGAAGTTGCCCAGCGTCCGCTGAGCGGCGAAGCCGAGGATGATGCCCACGAGAGCCGACGAGGCAAGCAGCCCGCCGGCCACGGCTCTCACCTCGGGGATCGCGAGCATGGCCGAGAAGAGGCCCACCAGCAGGACGGCCACGATCAGCGCTCGGCGGAAGATCCGGTAGCGCGTCTCGGAGTCCGGCGGCAGCGGTCGCCGCTGCAGCCACCAGTCGATCGCGCGGGCGAGCAGGATGACGACGACGAAGATCGCCGCCGCGATGATGACGTGCTTCCAGAACGGATCCATCCCCCGCGGAAATTCGAGGCGAGGAGAGGAAGTCCTCAGTCCAGCGGGAGCGGACGGCGGCCCTCGAAACCGTCGTCGACGCGATGCCACCAGGCGATCTCGTCCTCGCCGAGCTGCCAGCAGAGGAGCACCGTCTCGCCGTTGCGCAGCGCCGGGAAGTCGATGAGACCGGTGTCGAGGTCCTTCACCTGAGCCCCATGGCCCGAGATCTGGTCCACGATCCGCGCAAGGCGGCGCGCAACGGCGTCGACCTCGGCCGTCGCCGAGGCGAGCTCGGCGGGCGGAATGCCACCGCCGTTGCCGCGGATCTTTCGCTCGAGCTCCTCCTGGCGCTCGAGCGCGGCTGCGTGCTCCTGCCGGGTCGCGACGAGCTCCTCGACGAGCGGCCGCACGTGCTCGAGCTCGGCGCTCGCCTCCTCGGGGGTGAAGTGACGCATGGCCGTCAGCCTATGCTCAGCGGTCGTGGAGGTCGAAGCCGTCCAGCCGCGCCCACACCCGAGCTACACCCGACTCTTCTTCTGGACCGTCTTCGTTGCGCTGATCGCGGCAGTCAACTACGCGGCACGTTTCGTCGGAAACGGCGGCAGCAGTCGAGGCGTCTCGCACCAGGAGGTCTACTCGTACGCGACGTTCGCCGGAGGCACGATCATCTACGCGGTCTGGCTCGGGATCGTGCTCCTGATCGTCATCGACCGCTTCGACCTGCTCGCCCTACGACCCCCACAGAGCTGGGGACGAGCGCTCGGGCTCGCGGCCTCCGTCGTCGCAGCGATCTTCGTCTGGGAGGGGATCGTCTCCTACCTGCCGCTCCCGGAGAGCCCCGGCAAGGAGCAGGGGATCACGAACGTGCACTGGGAGCCCGCACATGCGGGCGCCTTCGCCGCCAACTTCATCCTCTTCGCCGCGATCGCCCCGTTCGTGGAAGAGCTGACCTTCCGCGGCTCCGGCCAGTCGCTGCTCCGCTTCCTCGGCCGCACGCCGTCGATCCTGATCGTCGGTGTCTCCTTCGGGCTCGCCCACGGGCTCCTCGAGGCGCTCGTGGTCCTTGTCCCGTTCGGCATCGCGCTCGCCTGGCTCCGCGACCGCGCGGACAGCGTCGTGCCGGGCATGTTCGTGCACGGCCTGTTCAACGGGGCGGCGCTCGCCCTGATCGTCGTGCGCTAGGAGCTACTCGTCCTCGTCGCCGTTCTCGACGACGAACTGGTCCGGCGTGACGTCCTCGAGGAAGCTGCGGAACTTCAGCACCTCCGCCTCGAGCTGCTCCTCGTCGACCTCCTCGCCCTCGAACTCGATCGCGGACTCCGCGATCACGTCGTCGGCGGCGAAGATCGGCGCCTCGGCCCGGATGGCGAGGGCGATCGCGTCGGAGGGACGCGAGTCGACCTCGATCTCCTGGCCGTCCTGGATGACCGTGATCTGGGCGTAGAAGGTGTTCTCGCGGAGCTCCGTGACCGTGATGCGGCTGATCGACGCGCCGAGCTGCTCGAGCATGTCGCTCACGAGGTCGTGCGTCATCGGCCGGACGGAATTCTGGCTCTGGAGCTTCATGAGGATCGCGGCCGCCTCGGGATGCCCGATCCAGATCGGTAGGAACTTGTTTCCGTCGGCGGTCTTGAGAAGAACGATCGGCTGCTTGCCGACCAGGTCGAAGCTGACTCCGTAGATGAGCATCTCCTGCATCCAGGGCGACCTCGCCTCGAATATAGCTCAGGCATCGAGACCGGAAACCTGCCGTATCCCGGCTCCGGCACGCCGCGTTCGACGCGCGTGCGCCCGCGCTGGCCGGACGACATCGAGTCGCTCGAGGCGATCTCGCAGAACGAGGACGCCCGTCGGCTCTTCCCGCGGATGGCCTCGCTGTCGCAAACCGGCCGGACGCCGAGCTTCGTCGTGGAGATAGCCCTCGACCAAGATCTCGACGCCGCCGCCAAGGGGCCGACTGGTCGAGCTCGCCGAGGACGAGGCCTTCCTGCTCGCGGTCGAGGAGTACCTCGTCCGCACGCACGCCTCCATTAGCGAAGAGCATGGGCGATCCTGGATTCGAACCAGGGACCTCCGCCTTATCAGAGCGG
>Ga0335083_10003504_pt1 | contig 20312 bp, 17 predicted proteins | sample Lox_Sample_42_FD_206716 | JGI IMG/M metagenome (GOLD analysis project Ga0335083, IMG submission 206716) | Soil microbial communities from Loxahatchee National Wildlife Refuge, Florida, United States - Lox_Sample_4.2 | ecosystem: Environmental > Terrestrial > Soil > Wetlands | place: USA...
GATCCGCAACGCGCTTGACCACGGCGCTGACATCAATGCGTTCGATCCGTCCGGCCGTACCCCGCTCATGTATGCGGCCACATCCGATCTTCTCCCGCTGGATGCGGTCAAACTTCTGGTCGAGCGCGGCGCCGATATCAACGCCACGGATGCCCACAAGGTCAGCGGGGATGCCGGCCACACCGTTCTCGATATGGCGAAGCTGCACGGGCAGACGCCGATCGTCGAATACCTGGTCAAACTGGGCGCCAAAAGCTCTGAAACCCAGGCGCTCGTGCTGCGGGCGCGTCGCAACAACACAATCCAGGCCGCCATTCAGGGAAGTCTGCCGTTGATTCAGCGTGCCGACGCTAATTTCATCCCCAAGGCGGCCTGCGTATCCTGCCACAACAATAGTTTTGCGGCAATGGCGGTGGTCGCAGCCCGCAAGAGCGGCTTCCGCGTGGACGAGGCGACCGCGGCGCAACAGGGCAAAGCCAATGTTTTTGGCCTCGTGGCGCTGCGCGATCTTCTTCATCAGGGCAACATGGTCGGCGTGGGCGACTTTTTCGCGCCGTTCATTCTCGGCAACATCCTGATCGGGCTCGATGCCGAGCACTACAAGCCCGATCTCAGCACCGACGCCGCGGCCATGTTCCTGAAGTCCCGCCAGTCTCCCGATGGCCAGTGGGCCTACGCCTCTGGCGATCCGCGGCCGCCCATCTGCTCGAATTACATTGGCCAGACCGCCGTCACCATGCGCGCCCTGCAGCTGTATGCGCCCAAGACAGACCGCGCCGCGTACGACCGCTCGATCCAGCTTGCCGCCGCGTGGTTGGCGGCCGCGCAATCCTCCAACAACGAGGATCGCAGCACCCGGCTGATGGGTCTGGCGTGGGCCAATGCGAACAAAGACGCCACGCGGAAAGCCATGCAGGAACTGCTGGCTAAGCAGCGCCCCGATGGCGGCTGGTCCGATCTCGATTCCATGGAAAGCAGCCCATTCGCGACCGGACGAGCGCTCTATGCTCTGCAGACTGCGGGCTTGCCGGCGTCCGATGCCGCATTTGAGCGCGCGGTCCAATTCCTGCTGAAGTCGCAACTCGAGGATGGCTCTTGGTACGTAAAGACGCGTGCTCTGGCCCTCCAGCCGTACTTCGACGCGGGCTTCCCGCACGGCTTCGACCAGTTTATTTCAGCCGCCGCCACAAGCTGGGCCACCTACGCCTTGGCCCAGGCTGCCCAGTCGCGGCCCGCGGCCTCAGCCGGCGAGCGCTAGGTCCAGCACATGTTGTGGGGCAGGCGGGCAGCCTGCGGCCGACTGGCAGTCGGCCTGGCGGCTTCCGCAATCAGCCGCCCCACACGGCAAGATTGCATCGGTGGCTCGAGCGCGGATAACCGCGCTTAACCTGGTATCGCGCCGATCTGCCGTAACAGAGCCAGATTGTCGAATATGGACCGGTGTTCCACGATTTTTCCGCCGGCTACCCTATTGAATTCGATGCCGGTGAATTTCACCGGCAGTCCCGTCGCCGGCATTCCCTGGAACTCGCCCCGATGAGTGCCGGTGAGGGTCCAGTGGCTGACGACGATGTCGCCTTCGGAAATGCACGCTTCGATGGAAATCCGCGAATCCGGAAATCCCGCGGTGAAGGCGGCCATGAAGCCTGACCAGGCCGCGTTGTCCAGCGGGTCTTTTGCGCCCGCCAAATATGCCCGGAAATTTGCGGCGCGGACGGCGCGCTCGGTATCCCAGTCCCGCTCGTTGAACGCTTCGATCCAGCGATGATTCAAGCCTTTCAGGTCTTCGGAGGGCTTTCCTTCCGTGCCCAACCCCTCCGGCGCGCCCGGCAACGGTCCATGGATATCGATTCCGTGCTTCGCCGCCAGCGTCATCAGTCTGGCCATGTCGGGCGCAGACGGCGGCTCCGCGATCGGCGTCGTCTGCTCCAGCACGAATTGCTCGAACCCTCCCGGGGAACATATCAGCAACATCCGCGCCGGAGAGTCGCCGGTCACCTTGAACCCGTGCGGGATCTCCCGCGGTCCATGGACGAAGGCGCCCGCGCCGGCTCGCAGCCATTTGCCGCCGCAAACGAACGCGATTTCTCCCTCCAGCACATAGAAGGATTCGTCTTCTCGGTGATGCGTGTGGTAGGGCGACGCAAACCCGACCGGCATCTCCCAATGCTCCATGAGCCCGAACGCTCCATTTGTGGTCTCGGCTGTGGCCCTCATCAGGGTCGGGATTCCGAGGAAGCGGAAGGCCGCGTCTCCTCTCGTGTTGCAGTAAACCGTTTGCTCCGTCGTCACCATTTTTTTCTCCTCGCACTCCGCCGGCCCTTGGTTCGGTCCGCGCTTTCTTCCAGGACGTGTAACGAGCCGCCCCGCCGTTACACCTAAAATATGTGTTGATGGAAAAAGAGCGGAACGACGCCGATCTGGTGCGCCAGATCGAACTCAACGATCGCGAGGCCGAAGCCGAGTTGTTCAAGCGGATGGCGCCGCGCATACGGCTCTACGGGCTGCGTCACCTGAGAGATCCGCACGCCGCCGACGACCTGGTGCAGCAGGTGTTGATCACCAGTCTCGAAGCCTTGCGGGCAGGCCGCTTGCGCGATCCCGGCCGCTTGACATCATTTGTGCTGGGAACCTGCCGGATGACCGTGCTCGACCTCCGCCGGAACCGGCAGAGACGGGAACGCCTGCTGGAACAGTTCGGGCCGGACACGCTTGCGCCGGTCCCACCGCCAATGCCCCGCCTCGACCAGGAACGCCTGGCGCACTGTGTGCAAAAGCTGAAGGAACGCGAACGCGCGGTGATCGTCATGACCTTCTACGACGAGCAGACCGGCGCGGACGTCGCCCGCTTTCTCGGCGCTTCTGAAGCCAACGTGCGCGTGATCCGCCACCGCGCCATCGGTCAACTGCGGGATTGCATGGGAGTCGCCGCGTGAGCTGCGCGAACCCCCTCTCCCCCGCCGCCCTCACCGACTACTGGATCGCGGCGCTACCCCAATCCGAAGAAGAGGCCATCGAGGAACATCTGTTCGCCTGCGACGAATGCGGAGCGCGGCTCCGTGAGGTGATGGCGCTGGCGGACGCCGTCCGGAACCTGGCGCGTCAGGGCTCGCTTCTCATGGTGGTGAGCGACGCCTTCCTCAAGCGAGTTGCGCAGCAGGGCTTGCATGTGCGCGAATATGCTCCTCCAAATGGGGGCAGCATCGCCTGCACCGTCACCGCTGAGGACGACTTTCTGATCGGCCGTCTGGCCGCGGACCTGCGCGGAGCCACGCGGGTCGATCTGGCTATTTGCGATGAACGGGGCACGGAGAAGCTCCGGCTGGCCGATATTCCGTTCCATTCGGAATCGTCTGGAGTGGCATTCCAACAGTCGATCACCTATGCGAAGGCCGCTCCATCCGAGACCATGATCGCGCGCTTGATCGCGTTCGATGAAACCGGCTGTCAATCCCTGCTCGGTGAATTCACCTTCAACCACACGCGGACGCTGCCGGGGCCAGGGGCCTGGTAACGCGCGATCGCCGCGCCGCTCCTGTTGCAACCGCTGGTTTCAATGCAGTACCAGATCTGCGACAGATCCGAGCCTTTCACGTGGAACCAGCCGCCGGGCGACACCGCGCCCCATCAAGCACAACTGTACGGCTCCAGACGGCGGCGTCGACTGACTCGCGTCGATGGCATCCGCGGCGGCCAGGTCGCTCGTCGCCAGTGGAGTGCGCTGAATAGTGCGGGGGAGAGTTTTGCGGCGAAAGCCCGGCCAGCCCCAAGTGTGCGCGCGACGGCTCCTCGTAAAATCGGCGTAGTGTTAGGTTGCGCGAGGGCGGTCCAGAACTTCGCGGACCTTGATGTTCAGCGACTCAGGCGTGAACGGCTTCTGCATGAAGGCCACCTCGGGAGGGAGCACACCGTGGCGCACAATCGCACTATCGGCATACCCTGACATATAAAGCACCTTCATCTCAGGGTGAACAGTTAGGAGTTGCCGAGCCAGCTCCGGTCCGCTCAAATCGGGCATCACGACATCGGTGAGAAGCAAATCGATTGGCTCCCGTCGTTCGCGGGCCAGTCGCATTGCATGGTGAACATCCTTGCTCTCGAGAATGGTATAGCCCTGCTTCTTGAGCACGGCCCGAACCAGCATTCGCACGTTAGTTTCATCCTCCACCAGCAAAATCGTTTCGTGACCCCGTTCGGAAGTGGACACAACCAGTCTCCCGCTTTCGTCGTACTTACCCGGGAGTACCGCCGGCAAATAGATTTTGAATGTAGTGCCGAGCCCCTGTTGGCTATAAACCCAAATCTCTCCCCCGTTCTGTTTCACGATTCCGTAAACAATGGACAAGCCCAGACCGGTTCCTTTGCCCAACTCTTTGGTTGTGAAAAAAGGCTCGAAGATTCGCCGTTGCGTCTCCTCGGTCATGCCCTCTCCGGTATCGCTGATCGCCAGTTGAACATATTCTCCAGGCGCGACTCCGCTATGACTCCGCGTGTAAGCTTCATCCAGCGTCATGTTAGCGGTTTCCACGGTGATCTTACCGCCAGCCGGCATCGCATCGCGGGCGTTCACGACAAGATTCATGATGACCTGTTCCAGATGCCCGGGATCGGCCTGAACGGACTCCAGGACCGGGTCCAGACGAGTCGCCAGATCGATGTCTTCTCCGATGACGCGCCGGAGCAGCCTTTCCATATTCCGGACGATTTCGTTCAGATCGACGATTTTCGGCTGAAGCACCTGCCGGCGGCTGAAAGCGAGGAGTTGATTGGTCAAGCTGGCGGCGCGCTCAGCGGCATCCCGCACCTGTCCCGCCCAGTCCAGGACGTCCGCCGTGTTGGACTGGTCCTCCAGGATCATTCGGTTGTATCCGAAAACGACCGTCAGGAGGTTATTGAAATCATGCGCGATCCCACCAGCCAACTGTCCGATCGCTTCCATTTTCTGGGTCTGTAATAACTGATCCTCCAGTCTTTGGCTCCTGTCGATCTGTTCGACTAACGCGGCATTAGCCCTCTCCAGAGATGCCGCCGCTTGTTCCAGAGCAGCCGTACGTTCCTTTACGCGCACTTCCAACGTTTGGTTTGCCTCGCGAAGTTCCTCTCGGGCGGTCCGTTCCTTCGTGACGTCGCGATTGATCTCCATGACCTCATATGTCCCGGGCGCGTTCGATTCCCGCAAAGCCCACCGGCTCGCCACGACCAGCGCGGACCCATTTCGTGTGGTGTGAGTAAGTTCGCCTTCCCAATGACCGGTTTCGCGGAGCTGCTGGTTGATCGTTTCGAGAGGTTCCGGAAAGCCTGTTGCCAGAAATTCGTGGGACACCCGGCCGAGAGTCTGATCTTTCGCCCAGCCGTACATGTTTTCGGCTCCGCGATTCCAGAACCGGATATCTCCATCGAGTCCGCGGACAATAATCGCGTCATAGGCGAGGTCCATCAGGCTTGCCTGGCGTTCGAGGACCCCCGCCATCCGGCGGCGCTCATCAATCTCCTGTTGTAATTGCTGGTTCAAGCCTTGCAGCGCTGTTGGGCTGGGTAGCTTGACCAGCGCGGGTAATAAAGGCACGAGCAAAACTGCGGTCGACACGGAAGCGAAAGCAGTGACCGCCTTGACCAAACCGTCGAGGCGGTATGTTCCATGCCATACCGTCCACACGCCCAATAAATGGGTAGTTCCGCAAGCCAAAATAAACCCGGCGAAAGCCACGAATACCCAACGAAAAGTGATATCACTCCTCTTTCTAAAAAATAGGAAGAGAAGTAGGGGTATAGCGTAGTATGCGGCGCAGATGAGCCCATCCGAGATGACATTCAGCCAGAGGACGGAGGGGTTCCACAGATAGCACGTTCCATGTGGCATGAAATCGCTTGTGAAAAGCTTTCGGAAGAACTCACCCATGCGTTCGCCTCCCCGATTGGACCCATTATGCGGTGCTGCTGAAGGTTATTCGGAATCCATTCTATACTTTCTTCGAATCCCTAAGAATCGGCAGATGGTGCACCGTCTGGCGTGGTCCAAAAACTGCGGTCCGGCGCGAGCCGAACCGCTTTGGAGAAGGACGTAGGTTAAGCCCGGGGCTGGAGGGGCGGCATATGAAACCCCATCATCACTGCCCGATTTCAAACAGCACGTTTGCCGGCGATGACTTCCCTACCGCGGAGACCGTGATTGTGTATTCGCCATCGGGCAGTTGCGGAACCGGGAAATTCACCTGGTATTGGCCGGGAGCCACCAGCGCCGCGCCCAAAACTGCCGCATCCGCGGTCCCGATCTTCACGCCAACTCCGGTAATCGGGATGGGCGAAGTAATCACGCTCCCGGATGGAGCCGGTCCCAGGCCGGCGACGTAAAGCTGGATGATGTCGCCCGCTTTGGCTTTGTGGGTCCCCGGCACCACCGCCGGGTCGCCCATCAGCGAATAGTCCTGGAACAACGCGGCCGCATAGTTTTTCGAATTGACCGAGTAGTAATAAATGCTGGGCTGGATCTGCGCGACCGGGGCGGTGAGAATGTTGCTGCCCAGTCCGAGCCGGAATACCTGCACGGTCATCGTGCTGCTCACGTTGGAAGGCGCCTGCGCATTCACCTGACCCGGACTCACGAAGTAAACCGGCACGGGCGCCCCATTCACCCAGACCTCGACACCGTTCAGATCCGTCGGGAGCGAAGTCGAATCCGTGAAATCGCTGCCTCCCCAGATCCGCGTGACATCCGATAGATCCGAGCCTTTTACATAGAACCAGCCGCCCGGCTCGACCGCGCCCCCATCAATCAGGTTGTCGCTGACCCGGGTGATCGTGGGCCCGCTCGACGGTTGCGCATCCCCCAACAGCACCACCAGCGCGTCCTGCGATGCCGCCCCCCCGCCGCTCGTGCCCTGCAGCGGTTTCACTACTGGAAAGTCCGTCGACGTTCCCTCCCCGGCAATGTGGATGTTCCCCAGCGTGTCTACCGCAATCCCACGGCCCGATTCGCTGCCGGTCCCCCCGAGGAACGTCGAAAACAGCTTCGCCGACCCCGCCGCATTGATCTCCGTAACGAACATGTCGAATGCGGAACGTATGCTCTGGATGGGGTTGGTCAAAGGAAAGTCGCTCGAATTCGTGCGGCCCGTGATATACGCGTTCCCTGCCTGGTCGAGAGCGATCGCGTATGCATCGTCCGCGCTCCCGCCCCCCAGATACGTCGAGTAGACCAGGCCCGTGCCCGACGGATTGAATTTCGACACAAAAATGTCGTCCACCGCGTGTGTGCTCAGCTTGTTCTGGATCGGGCCCGCCAGTGGGAAATCGTCCGACGTCGTAATACCCGTGACATAGGCGCTCCCCGATGAGTCGATCGCGATGGCCGTCGCATAATCGGTGGCGCCGCCGCCCAGGTACGTGGAATACACCAGCGCGGAGCCCGCCGGATTCATCTTCGTCACGAACGCATCCACGCTGGCCGCCGTGGAACTTCGAAACGGAGACGCCAGCGGGAAGTTGGTCGAAGCCGTGTAGCCCGCAAGATAGGCATTACCGGCCGCGTCGACCGCGATCGCGTTGCCTTCATCCACGTCGTTCCCGCCCAGGTACGTGGAGTATACCAGCCCGCTTCCGGCCGCGTTCACCTTGGTGACGAATGCATCCTCCTGCGCGCCCTTCGCGGCCTGGAACGGATTCTTCGTCGGAAAGTCGGTCGAAAACGTAGACCCCATGACGTAAGCGTTCCCGGCAGCATCCAGCGCGATCGCCGAGCCGGTGTCGGTCGAGCCGCCCCCGAGATACGTGGAGTACAGCAGCGCTGTGCCGGTCGCGTTGAGCTTCGTCACGAACGCGTCGCCCGATCCGCCGGTCTTTCCCTGGATCGCGTTCTTCAAGGGAAAGTCGAGGGATCCGGTGCTTCCGGTTATGTACGCATTCCCCTGCACGTCCACCGCGATCCCGTGGCCTTCATCCGGCGCGCCGCCCCCCAGAAACGTCGAGTAGAGCTTCGCGGACCCGTTGGGATTGATCTTCATCACAAAAACGTCTTCCGTGCCCCGCAGGGTGGTTTGCAGTCCGCCTGACACAGGGAAATCAGCCGACCCGGTGCCGCCGGTAACATAGGTGTTGCCGATGGAGTCCACCGCGATCGCGTACGCATAGTCCAGTCCGCTGCCGCCTTGATACGTCGAATAGATCAGAGGTGGATCGATCACCAGTTCCTTCCCATGGTCGTACCTGCCGATGCGAAACGCGCCCTCCTTGCCGCGCACCGTCCACATCCCTTCCACCGGAACGCGCCGCCCGGCCACCTCCTGATAGATCACCGGCCGTTTGTGACGGTGCTCGCTGCTTCCAACCTGAATGACGAGATCGCCGCGTTCATCGATGCGCACGCGATCGGCGCTTCCGAAGCGCATCCGGATCTTTCCCGGATCGGCTCCCGGCGAGACAATCCAGTCATATTCCAGATTTCCGTCCTTCCCGTAATAAACGAGATCGATCCCCGGATACACGCCGGAATACCGGACTCTCGCATAATTCGGAACCGAAGTGTGCCACTTGCCCGGGTCGTTGCCGACAAAATAGTTGCTGATGGATTCTTGCCTTGCTTCACCCGCGATTCGCGCCGATGGGTCGGCCCCCGGAAACTCCGTCCGCAAAGGCGTCTGCTTGCGCCCCGCCAGCACCGTCGCCCCACACTCGAGGTACAGGCTATAGGCGCTGCCCCTCGCCAGATAACGGACCGGCGGCGATGCTTGTCCTGCGTTGGGTTCGAAACTGAGAGGGATGTTCCCCCACCGGACCGTTGGCGCCGCCATCGCCGTAACCGCTATGAGAAGCAAACTTGCCCGCATGTATCCCCTCCTGAGATCTCGCCGCACTCTGGAGTACGTTCGAATGGCGCCAACAAGAATAAAGCCCCACCCCCCGGATCCAGAAATTGTGCGTTAGCGCACGTGGCGCAGGCGCTCCGGCCCGCCGCGCCGAGACTCGTCTGGGCGCTTTGTTGCCCGCCGCGGGGCACAGGACAGGCAGGAGTGCCTGCGCCACGGACGTCCCAATAACCAAGTTGTGACAGAGAGCCGCTATAATCGTACGCGCGCCATAGTCAGCGGACTGAGGAGGACAGAAAATGCAGAAACCAGCGAGACTTCTTCGAATTCTCCTGATAGCCGGTTCCACGGCATTTCTAGGGCTCGCTCAAAATCCACAGAATACCGATCCCAATCGCACTGTTGGCCCGCAAAAGGATGGATCTGTCGTCGTGTCCGACAACCAGACGCTGACGCCTGCCGGCAAAATCATTGATCTCGGCTCGCCCGTCCGCGCCAAATCCATCGCTCTGAACCCCAATGTCAAAACCAACAGCGGCGCTGTCCTGCTGATGGGTTCGCCCCAGCCGATCATTGTCTTCAACACCGCCAGCGGACAGATTCTCCAGCGCTTCACTCCGTCCTTTATGAGAGGCGCGGCCTCGGCCACCAGCAAAGCCGGCTCTTTCACCGGCATCACCTATTCCGCGGACGGCAAGAGCCTGTTCTTCAGCCAGGACGACAACCATGTCGTCATTGCCACGGTGAACTCCCAGACGGGTCTTCTGACCAACGGGCAGAGCGTGGAACTGCCCGGCCCGCCGGCGGACGGCCGGCCCTATCACAATGCGAGATCCATCAACCCGGGCGGCATCGCCGTTTCCGGGGACGGAAAGCGCGCCTATGTGGCTCTCAACGCGGCCAACACCCTCGGCGTGATCGATCTCGCCGCTTCTCCGGCCAAACTGATCGCTCAGATTCCCGTCGGCAATGCGCCCAATAGCGTGGTCCTCCATGGCAAATTCGCCTATGTCACCAACGAAGGCGGACGGCCCGCAACCAGCCAGGACTTCACCAACATTTCCGACGGAACACCTATCGTCGCCGACCCCAAAGACGCTTTTGCCATCACCGGGACCGTGTCCGTCGTCGATCTTGCGGCCGGCAAGGAGGTGAAGACTGTCGCCGTGGGACTGCACCCGGCCGGCATGACCGTCTCCGGCTCCAATCTTTACGTCGCCAATGCGTACAGCGACAGCCTCTCGGTCATCGACCTGAATAGCGAGAAGATCGCCCGCACGATGGATCTCAGCGTTCCGGTCGCTGGCGGTTTCTTCGGCTCCGGACCGAATGGCGTCGCCGTGACCGATGATGGGCGGGCCTATGTCACCCTCGGCCAGGCCAATGCCATCGCCGTCATCAACCTTCAGGGACGGGATGCGCATCCGGTGATCGGATACATTCCGACCGGCTATTTCCCGACCTCCATCGCCTATGACAAAGAACAGAAGCTACTGGTCGTCGCCGACGACAAGGGATTGGGCACGCATGTTCCCGCGCGGTCCGGCGGCCTCTCCGGTTTCAGCACGCATCAGGACACCGGAGCCGTCAATCTGATCCCGCTGCCGAACGCCAATGAACTGGCCCAGTTCAGCAAGCAGGTCTTCGACAATAATCACTGGAACCTGACCACCAATATCGAGGTCGGACCGCGTTACGTCGACGCGCGCGCCGCGCCGGTGGCCGTTCCCCGGCACATCGGCGAACCCTCGCTCATCAAGTACGTCTTTCTGGTCATCAAAGAAAACCGCACCTACGACCAGATGCTGGGAGACGTGGCCTGGGGCAACGGAGACAAATCGCTGGCGCTTTTCGCGTCGGCCGTTCCCAATCAGCACTCAATCGTCAAACGCTTCCCGCTGCTCGACAACGTCTACGCTCCCAGCCGCCAGTCGGCCGACGGGCACCCCTGGATCGGAATGTCGGGGTCCTTCTATTCGAATGACATCCTCTCGCCGGACTGGATTCGTTCCTATCCCGGCGGCAATTCCGAAGATGCCCTGACCTATACTCCCAAGGGCTTCCTATGGACTGCTGCGGCAGCCAAGGGACTCACCGCCAGGCTGTATGGCGAATGGAGTAATGAAACCAGGGTCGCCAGGAAGCCGGATGGCTCGAACTATACCTGGAGCGATTTCTACCGTACCGCGCAATGCAAGGAAGGCAAAGCGCCCAAGTCCAGTTGCATCGTTCCGGACGATGCCATCAAGGTGACCTCCGACATCCCCTCGGCGGCCAAGATCATGGACCCGCATTATCCGCCGTTCAATCTTGTCATTCCCGACCAGTACCGGATGGATTACTGGATCCCCGAGTTCCAGCGCCTGGATGCAGCCAATCAGGTTCCCAATCTCACCATCCTGTGGCTCCCGGACGATCACACGGCTGGAACCACCAGGGGCCAACCCTACCCCATCAACTACCAGGCCGACAACGATCTGGCGCTTGGCCGCATGGTGGATGCCATCAGCCACAGCAAGATCTGGTCTCAATCGGCCATCTTCGTGGAGGAGGACGATTCCCAGTCCGGCGTCGATCATGTGGATGGCCACCGTCAGCCGGTTTATGTCATCAGCCCTTACACTGTCGCTCCGCAGGCGCCCGGTCAGGGCAAAGCCATTCATACCACCTACACCGCCGAGAATATCAATCGCACCATCGAGAACATCCTGGGTATGCAGCCCCTGACGCAGTTCGATCTGGTGGCGTCCCCGATGTTCGACGCCTTTCAAAACACGCCCGATCTGAGGCCATACGATCACATTCCTCCGGTCATCCCTCTCGACCAGGGACCCGGCCTTGGCGCCGACACTACTCTGGGATACACCCCCATACAGAAAGCCTGGCTCAAAGCCACCGCGGAAGTGATGAAAGGCAAGTACGACAAAGCCGACGCCGTCGACCCGAATTTCCTCAACCACGTAACCTGGTACTCGGCGACGGATTGGACGCGGCCCTATCCGGGAGAGACCAAGGTGGAGATGCCCGGCGCGTTCGTCAAAGCCGCCAAAAAATATCGTGGCGACGACGACGACAAGTAAGAAACGGACCTTCCATCATCCGGTTCGCGTCGTGCGCGGCTCACAAGATTCAGCGGCCGATGACGTTGCGGCGGATCACGTGATACACCAGCAGAAAGACCATGGCTCCGCACACCGCGACCACCACGCTGTACACATTCAGCCTCATGATGCCGGCAAATCCCGCCAGGTGAGCGATCCAACCGCCGATGACGGCGCCCACCACCCCAAGCAGGATATCGAGCACCATTCCCTCGCCGCGATGATTTACCAGATGACTGGCAATGAATCCAGCCAGTAGTCCCAAAATGATCCAGGCAAACAATGACATATATTCCCTCTTGGTGAGGTTGAAGCAAATCGCGCGCCAAAGGGCCCACGTGGGCAAATTCGCACGGTGATGGACTTGCCTGTGCTGCATCGCTCAGAGCGCCGCGGTACGGAGGATCGGGAGACAGCTAGCGCCACCGGTGCCGGCGGTCCCGCGCACATTCGGGCGTAGCCATGTCATCCGGCGCGGATGGGCTCGCCTGAGTTTCACGCCCGGACCGAACGGGCTTCTTTAGCGCGGAGGAGCCGGGTATCCACGGCCGGATCGCTTGCGGCGGGTCATTGCATAAGCCGCCAGCGCCAGCAGCATCAGCGAAGTTCCAGCCAGCGGCAGCGGCCCCAATGTGGGCACGCTGGGGTTCCCGGCCGCAAGCAGATCGATGGACGAGTCGGCCGGGACGTTCACGCCGACGGTGCTGCCGCGTCCGTCAAAAGTCATGTTGATCAAGAGCGTAACTTGCCAGGTACTCAGCGTCGCGGGCACATTAATTGTCGAAGACGGTACCGTCTGGGCGCCCTGGCAAAGTGGGAGGTCGCGAGTCTTCACGTGGACATCGGGCGACACGGTACACTTCCGCAACTGAATAGCCCCGCCGTGAAGCCATTAATCTTCACGTTCAACTGCCAATGATCAATGAACGAAGTGCCGGTGGTTGTGATCGTGAATCCGGCATTGATGCCGGCGGTCGTGCCTACGAAGGTTCCGGATCCGGCGCCCGACCATTGCAGAACTGATGTGCACGTGTTTTCAGCCAGTCCGATCCCCCGAGGGACCCGGTCCCGGACAGGGTCAGACCCAGGCCTCCGTTTGTCGCCGAGCCGGTTACGGAACCGCCCGGCGAGCCGCCCACACATAGAATCGAAGTTACTGTCGTCGTCGTCGGAGCATTAAAGGTCGGGGCGGCATGAACTGCCGCGGCGGCCATCAGCGCGATTGGCATCGCCCGCAATCCCGCCTTGACGGCATAACGGCTCAGGAAGGATCGGGCTTGATGGAGAGAGTAGGTAGTTCGTCTGGGTGCGGTCCTTTGTGCATAGTAATACAGAAGGCGCCCCCGGGATCATCCGGATCCAGTTTTTTGGCTAAGTGCCGCGCGACTGCGCCATATGTCCGGTGGCAGCGCTCAGCGCCACACGGTGCGGCGAATCAGAACCGAAACCGACAACACGCAGGCAATTGCCAGCGCCGGCCGCAGGCTGCCGGCCACCACCGCCGGGACAGCTACCCCCGTGCCGGCCGCGATCCATGCCGCCACGCACAGCGGACATTTTGGCAGCAGAACCGCGACGGCTCCGGGGACCACGCTCCCGGCGGCATTCAACCAGCGCCGCCGGGGTCGCGCTTCACAGCACGCGGCACTCATGACTGCTCCAGCGAATGGCAACACGACCCTGCCTGCGCCGCCTGGATCTCGGGGTAGCGATCGTGATGGCGCACCCATGACATGGTGAACGAGAGATTGTCTTCGTCGCGGCCGTTGGGCGTCATGTCGAGCAGGTCGTAGGTGCCGAGCAGCGGCTCCAGGCCGCGTGCGTAGGCGGAGTAGGTATGGAAAATGTTGCCGGCGGGATCCTGATAAAAGACGCTCAGGCCGGGTGCCTCGGTGGCGGGGAATTCGTTCAGGCCGAAGTTGTAGTACACCGCGCCCTTCTTCATCTCCTCGCTGGTGAACGAGACGTGGTAATCCCAATTGAAGCGGTTGCGATACGACGAAACCCACCGGCAATTCCAGCCCATGCGCCTGCGGAAGGCTTCGATCTTTTCGATGGGCGCGCGCGAGACCATCACCAGCGTGGTGTCTCGCTGCGTCAGGTGCACCAGCGCGCCGTCGATGTTGTCGGCCACCAGCGAGCAGCTCGGACATCCCTCTGCCTGGTCCGGACCCAGCATGAAGTGGTACACCATAAGCTGTGTACGGCCGGCGAAAAGCTCTGAGAGAGTTACGCTGCCGTCGGATCCATCGAACACGTAGTTCTCATCGACTTTCACCCACGGCAGTTGCCGGCGCTTGCGGCTGAGTTGGTCGCGCTGGCGCGTATGCGCTTTTTCCTCCTCTAGCAGCGCCTTGCGCGCCTCGAGCCATTCTTCCTGCGAAACTATCGCGTGTATCGTCTCGGTTGCGGTCATGTTTTTTCTCCTTTTGGTTGCTTTCCGGACACACTTCTCCTGTGCCGTGCCCGGATGAAAATTGGTTAGACTTTTTTACGCTTTTCCGCCGCCGGAGGATCGTCGGCGGCCGGGCTCTCGGCCAGTTCTTTGATGCGCAGCAGATGGCTGGACCAAAGCTCTTCGAAGCGGCCGACCCAGCGCTCATAGATCTGCCGGATCGGCACGACGTTCAGTGAATTCATCCGCTGTCGGCCCTCTTCGCGCGTCTCCACCAGGCCGGCTTCGCGGAGCACGTCGATGTGCTTCATGACTCCGAACCGCGTCAGGTGCGGGAATCCATCCACGATTTCGGTAGTGGTCCTCGAACCCCGGCGCAACAAGTCGAGAATGGCCCTCCGGGTCGGATCGGAAAGGGCCTTCCACACCGGGTCGAGGTCGTCTGCTTTCACGCTCGCTGTCCCGCTGATTTGGCGGCGCAATTCTCGGCGATCGCGTTCAGGATGTGCTGCCAGCCACTGCTGACCCCCTCGCGATGAGCCGGATCGATGAAACCGATGGCCCGATGCCGCAGCCCGAGGCGCGTGCCGCCGGCAATTTCTTCCAGTTTCACTTCCAGGTGATTAATGGCTGGGTACGACATGAACATCGGCCCGCTCAACTCCAGGAGTACCGGCGGCTTGATGACCTGCACGTGCCCCCAGAGGTGGCCGATGCCGTCGCCGCGGTCGCGGAACCAGCGCCCGCCGGGCCATTGTTCCAGAATCATTTGCAGCGACTCGCCTTTCGGGTTGCTGAAACCTTCGCCGAAGCGGTGGAGCATGCTGCGGAAAACGTCGCCGATAGCGGCTTTGATTTCGATGTTCTGATTGACGTCGAGCGTCATTTCGTCGAGTTTCATTGAGTTGCCCTCCATATGTGACTCAATCATAACGTGACCAAATGGTCACGTCAAGAGAAAAACGGAGAGCAATGTGCGGCCGCTCACGCGCAGCTCGTGAGGGACTCGATCGGCGTCAATCCCGGGTCCTGGCGGATCCGCTCGGACACGATCTCTCCACCGCGTCTCGAAATGCGATAGGCCTGCGCGTCTGGCTTCGAAGTGAGGATCCTGTAGTATCGGCCGTCGAGGAACGCGATGGCGCAGTTGTTCTCCAGGGCGATTCCGGCGCCGCCGATGTGGCTGATCATCCGTTGGAAATCTTTGCGGCGGGAAACTCCGCGGGTCCGGCTGTTGTAGTGAGGGCAATGCACTCCGCGGACAAGTCCGAGACCCTTCACGTTGATGTACTTCCAATTGTGCGGATGATAGAACGACATGGAATCGGAATGGCCGCTATCGAACCAGCAGATGGAGCCGGCGCTGATCCCGGAGAGGACAATTCCGCGCTCGTAGGCGGCTTTGAGGGTGCGGTCCACACCCAGACGTCGCCACACCCGCATCATGTACAAGGTGTTGCCGCCGCCGACATAGACGATGTCCGCCGAGAAGATCTTGCGCTCGATCTCCGGCGCAGCGGGTGGCGCTTGCGGCAGAAGCAGGAAATCCGTTTTGCACTTCAGAAAATCGCCGAAGTAACTGGTGAAATGCTCGCAGTAATTTGGGGAATCCGAACTGGCGGTCGGGATGAAAAGAACCCTCGGATGTATCTTCCGGGAGAGGCGGATGATTTCGAGGTCGATCGCAGAGGTGCCGCGGGTGCGGATTTCTCCACCCCCGATGGCCACAATTGCCTTGGAGATTGTGCGCGCCGGCATACTCCACCAGTACCACGTTGAATCGACGGAAAGCGCCTGTGAAATGCCCTCGTCCACAGCGCCGGGACGTAGGCGATCGTTATTTGTCGACCCTGTCGACTCAGGACCGCTCCCTGAAACGGACCGGTCCGGTAGCGCACACGATCCGAGTATCCAAAAGATACGGCGTATCCGGTGCTCACGGGAGCATACTTTTCACGTAAGAAGAGTTAAAGATCATGTTGCCGACAAATCGAGCCTTCCCCGCGGTCGCCGGCTTACTGATGTTTTTGCTTGCCGGCGCCCTGAGCGCGCAGCCATCGAATGGATACGTCTTTTTCGCTCCCGGCGGAGAGACGTGCTGTGGCGCCACCTACATGACGCTGCAACTCGGCGTCGGCGGAGAGGCCGTACTGAAGAAGGGGATCGGCGTTGGAGCGGAGATCGCAGCCCTGGCATACCGGCAGGATTTCGCCGGCACCGTGGTGGGCGTGTTCTCGCCAAACGGTTACTACCATTTCCTGCATGGTGACAACGTCAAGGTCGATCCGTTCGTCACGGGCGGATATTCGCTGCTGTTCCGCACGGGCCATGCCAATTATGCAAATTTCGGCGGCGGCGGGACCTACTGGTTCCACCCCAGACTCGGAGCGCGCCTGGAATTTCGTGATCAGATCAATACGCTGGGGACCATTCAGCACTTCTGGGGCGTCCGTTTCGGCCTCGCGTTCCATTAGAAGCGATGGGCGCGGCCGTGACGCCCTGGGGGTTACTACTCTGAGACTGACGCCCTGAGATCGAAGCCGCGACCGTAAGGGAGCGGTCACGCGTGAGGCCATTGCCGCGCCCGACCGCTCGCTGACGCGCGCGGTTCCGGGAGAGCGTCGGACCCAAGCCGAAAAGAAAACCGTGGTCAGACTCAGACCTTCGTCGTCATCCGCCGGCAAAGCCTGGCCATTCAGCCGGCACGCCTGTCCGCGCTAATTCGCGATGGCGGCCCCGCCCTTGGCTCTCGATAACACCAGGACCACCACACCGGCGTCCGGATAGCCGTGATACGTGATGGTCTCGGGTGGGCCGGGCGCGTAGTCCACCTGGATGCATAGCGGCATGCCGTTGGTATAGCCTTGCGCGGCCAGCGTGTAATAGTAGGTTTGAGCTTTGCCGTTGGCATCCCGCCGGATTCGTCCCAACTGCGCTCCGATGAGCACCTGAAGCGCCGGATTGACCACCGCTTTGCCCTGCGTAAACTTAGTCCCGGCCGGCCCGCCCGGAAAGTGCTTGTCTCCATGCGCATCATACGCGTAGGTGATCGGGTGAGTATTCACAGCGGCCGCGAGCGGCGTCTTGATCGCGTCAAGAATATCCGCGCGTTTGATTCCGTTGTACAGTGTGGTTGCATTGGCTGCGATCACGGCATCGAGCATCGCCCGGTTCGCCCCCTTTGTCTGCAGCATCGACATGTCGATGCCGGTTATGGACGGCGTCAGGCGCAAGAGCGCGGTATTCAGAAGATGCAAGGATGTGATTTGTTGTGGCGGTTGGTCTTGGCTGAACATGGTTCTGAAACAGTCTATCGCAGACGTGACGGAACGCGGCGCGAACGCGGACTGGGGAGTCGTTAGATTTGCGGGCCGGCGTATTCCGTCACCACCAACGTGATGTCGTCGGACTGGATGGCGCCTTCGGTGAACCCGGTTACAGCCTCCGTGATCGCGTCATGGATTTCGGCGCAGGAACCGGTGGCGTGCGCCGTCACAATTTCGCGCAGCCGCTTCTTGCCGAAGAACTCAGCCTTGGTATTCTGCGCTTCCGTCACGCCGTCGGTATAAATGATCAGCTTGTCGCCGGGCTGCAGTCGTTGCTCGCTGACCTCGAAGGTGGTGCCTTCGAGTAGTCCGACGGGCATCCCCGTGGCGGGCATTTCACCATCGATGGCGCCGGCTCGCACCAGCATCGCCGGACAGTGGGCTGCGTTGACATAACTCAACCGGCCGTCTTCTTCGATCAGGCAGTAAAAGATGGTCGCGTATTTTTCCCCGCCGGTGCGCCGGTTGAGAAACTGGTTGAGGCGATCCATGCGGCGGCCGAGCACGTTGGCGTGTTCACTCGACGTGATGAGCGCTCCCTGCAGCAGCGCGGCTAACAAAGCCGATGCCACGCCTTTCCCCGACACATCCGCCACCACGATCGACCAGCAATGTCTGGCTATCTGGCTGACGTCGAAATAGTCGCCGCCCACTTCACGCGAAGCCACGCTGCTGCCGCGCACGCGGATCCAGCCATCCGTCGGCAGCGTGCCCGGAAGCAGACTCTGCTGGATGGTGCGCGCCAGGCGCAGTTCTTCCTCCATCTGGTGCTTGGCCTGTTCCTCTTCCAGCAAGCGGGCATTCTCGAGAACCGTGGAAGCTTCGATGGCCAGCGTCTGCAGCAGCTCCCGATTGCCGCCGGCCAGGTCTGCGCCGGCCACGCGCGAGTCCATGTAGAGCACGCCCACGGTTTCGTTGGCGGTGGAGATGACGCTGGTGGCGTCGCCGAGGCCGGTGCGGATGCGCACTAGCGGGATGCAGATGACGCTGCGGAGGTCGAGGTCGGAGATGCTGTTCTGCGGGCGCGTGGAGCGGTCGCCGAGGGGATCGAAGTTCATCGAGAGCATCTCACGGCGGTGCTGCAGGGCACGGTGGATGACTTCGCGCGGCACGCGCAGATCGCTGTCCATGAGCTTGTAGCCCTGCCGGTGACGGGCTACGTGCGTCTCGAGTTTATCGCCGCGGCGCAGTAGCAGGAATCCGCGTTCGGCGCCCGTTATGGTGAGCGCGGTATCGACTACCGAAGCCAGCACATCGTCGACCGAGAACGAGCTTTGGACGGTGCGGGCCAGATCGAGGATGGCGCGAAGTTTTCCGAGATTGCCGCCGATCTGCGGGTGTGCGCCGGAATCGCCGCCGGCCAGATGTTCCAGCAGCCGTTTGAGCTCGGCGCCGTCGAGCGCGAAGACCAGTTGGTAGGAATCCTGGGTGCCGAATTCGATTTTGTCGGACGTGTGGAGAGCGTGCCGGGTGATGCGCTTTCCATTGACGAACGTGCCGTGCGTGCTGCCGGTATCTTCCAGCACGTATTGGTCGGCTTCTGCCACGATGCGGGCGTGGTTGCGCGAGACGCGGCTATCGCGAATCACCAGGTTGTTGTCGCTGTGACGGCCGATCTGGAAGGGCAGCGGGTCGATGGATACGCGCGAGCGATGTCCGTTGGGATCGATTACCACCAGCGATCCGGGCGCGACTCCCTGCGAGGATTTGGCTTCCATTTGGCCAGCCGTGTGACCCTCCCCTTACCGTCTGCGCGCCCTTCCGCGGGCCGTCCGCGGCCGTCCGGAATCGGAATTCACCGGCTCGGCCGGCTGGTTGCGAATCGCCTCGACCTCACGGGCCCGTAGCGTCTGGCAGTGCGCGCAATAGCCGCCCACCTCGGTGCGCGCCAGCAGGACCTGAAAACCGAAATGGCTTTCGATCTGCTTGCGCAGCCGCTGCAGCGGTTCGCCGAAGAACTCCTCTACTTTGCCGCATCGCAGGCAGATGACGTGCGCATGCTCCTGCTTGAGCCGTGTCTCGTAGTAGTGCTGGTCTCCGCCGTAGTGCATCAGGTCCAGCTCGTCGACGAGGCCGCCTTCCTTGAGCATCTTGAGCGTGCGGTAGACGGTGACGCGGTTGAGCTTGGGATCTTTTTCCTTGGCCAGTTGGAAGAGCCGCTCGGCGTCCAGATGCTGTCCGGTCTTGTCGATCAATTCGAGCAGGATCTGTCGCTGGCGCGTCAGGCGTACGCCTCGCTCCTTAAGCGAACCTTCTGTCGACTCGAGGGCCATAAATGGGGGTTGATTAATTCTACCAAGCGGGCCGGGAGGGCGGGGTTCATCTCGCAAGGGCGTTGACGCCAGTTCCGGCGGCCTCGCGAGATCCCGCCCTCCGGCTGGTACAATTTGGGCTTGCCATGTTTCGAAAGGTACTGATCGCCAATCGGGGCGAGATTGCGGTGCGCGTGATTCGCACGCTGCGGGAGATGGGGATCGGTACGGTGGCGGTCTATTCCGATGCCGACCGCACGTCGCTGCATGTCCGCATGGCCGACGAGGCGGTGCACGTGGGCCCGTCGCAATCGGCGGAAAGTTACCTGCGCATCGACCGCATCCTGGATGCCGCGCGGAAATTCGGCGCCGAGGCCATCCACCCGGGCTACGGTTTTCTCAGCGAGAACGCGACATTCGCCGCGGCGTGCGAAGAG
>Ga0335083_10003505_pt1 | contig 20305 bp, 25 predicted proteins | sample Lox_Sample_42_FD_206716 | JGI IMG/M metagenome (GOLD analysis project Ga0335083, IMG submission 206716) | Soil microbial communities from Loxahatchee National Wildlife Refuge, Florida, United States - Lox_Sample_4.2 | ecosystem: Environmental > Terrestrial > Soil > Wetlands | place: USA...
TGGCGCCATCGCCTGCGCCATGCCGGCGAGCAGCGTGGGATCGCGCGATTCGAGAACGACCTGCGCCGTCTCGGTCTCGTACATCTGCTGCTCGACATCGCCGCCGGCCGGCCCCAGGCCGAACAGCAGGCGGAAGAAGGGCGAGGACACGCTGTCGGCCACCGACGGGGTGAGCTGCGGCGGGTCGGCCATCGCCTTGGCGATCAGGTCGCCGGACAGGGCGGCATCCAGCATCGCGGGGACGTTGAGCAGGCCCTGGCCGAGCTGGGCGCGGTTGCCCTGCCGCTTGTCCGCGGCCTTCAGCAAGGCGAGCCGGCAGGCCTCGACGCGGCGCCAGTCGGCGGCGCCCAGCTTGTCGCGATAGGCCTGCAGCCACAGCGCGCAGGCGGCGGCGATCTGCGGCGTGCTGGCCGAGGTGCCGCCGCCGCTCATCTCGAAGCCGCCCGGCGTGCGGTCGTACATCATCCAGACGACGTTGGGCGTGAAGGCCGCGACCGCCTTCGCCATCACGTTGTCGGGCCCCCAGCTGCCCTGCATCACGCCGAGCTTGTCGGAGGCGTAAGCCGTCTTGTCGTAAGTCGCGCCGACCGCGGTGAGCACGCGGTTGAAGGCCGACGGCCACACCGTGTAGTGCGTCGGCAGGTCGGCGATGCCCTCGTTGAAGTGATCGCCCGACGCCGCGACGATGACCACGCCCGCCTCATAGGCGGCGTTCACCGCGTCGGCCCAGCTCATGGCCGGCAGGCCGCCATGGCTGATCGAGATCACGTCGCAGCGGTTGGCGGGATTGGCAGGCTTGGCGGGATCGCCGCTCGGTCCCAGCGCGTAGTAGATCGCGTTGGCCATGTTGCTCGAATAGAGGTGGTAGACCGTGGGCCCGATGCGCATCTCGACGACCTCCGCGTCGGGTGCGCCGCCCACCGGGCCGACATAGTGCTGGCCGAAGGAGAGGTCCATCGGCCGGCCCGCCAGCAGCGCGAGCGTCGCGGTGCCGTGGCCCGGCTGCTCGATGCCGAGGAAGTTCTCGCCTGGATCGGTTGCGTTGTTGCGGCCGCTGCCCCAGAAGTCCCAGTTGAGGTCGGCGCGCATGTGGGCCGGCGTCGAATTGTGCGCGGGCGTGTAGCCGGTATCGAGATGGGCGATGCGGATGCCCTGGCCCGTGGCAGTCTTCCATGCCGTGCTGAAGCCGGTGTAGTCGTCGTCGAGATGCCAGCACGGCGAGCAGCCGTCCTGGAGATTGAACGGCGGATAGGCCGGCTGCAGGCCTGCGAACAGGATGCCCTGCGGCGGCCCGCCGGGCGCGGCCTGCGGAGCGGCCGCGGGCGGCGCCGCGGCGGGCGCGATGGCCGCGGCCCGGGCCGGCGGCGCCCGGCGCGCGTGCAGGATGTCGGGCTCGAAGTAGTGCGCGTACTTCATCTTGCTGGCCGCGGCATGCGCGGCGTTCCAGGGATTGGTATCGACCGGCGCGCGGGCGATGGCGGCCGCCGCGCCGAGCCGGCCGAGCAGCCACACGGGCGCGCCGGCGCCGGCGGTGAGCGCCATTTGATGCTGCGCCGGCGAGAGTGCCGCGAAGCTGTGCGTGGAAACCTGGGCGGTGATCGCGGCCGGATCGGTGCCGACCCGCGCGCGCCCCAACAACTGGCCGTTGCCCCTCAGTGCTATCGATCCCTCCCCCGCGGCTGTGCTTGCCAGCCTACCACCCTGCAGAGAAGATGCAAAACCGCTACAGGTGAAGGTTGTACGTCGAACCGGGAGGCCGCAAACATGAGTGAGTTGAAACTGGCTTGGTTGACCGCCTTGGCGGTCTTCGCGGCCATCGTGGGCATTTATGGCTACAACAACTGGTTCGATCCGGCGAAATCCGGTTCGGCGCAGAACGCCCAGCTGCAGCTGCGCGCCGATCCCAAGGACCTGACCGGCACGAGCTGGACGGCGACCTTGAACGGACCCGACGCGCCCGGAAACTATCGAACGGGTGGAACCTTCATCCTGACCCTCGAAAGTGCCGCTCCCAACGGCGTGGTCGAAGGCACCATGAACAATCCCAAGCTCCACTTCAGCAGGGAGAACTCGAGCTTCAACGGCGCCCATATCCATCTCACGCCGAATGTCGAAGACATCGTCAATCTCGATGCGGACCTGACGAACGTGCAGGCCACGGAAATGAGCGGCGTCTATCATTACAAGGGAGGAAGCGTTCCGTTCAGCGCGAAACGCAAATAGGCTCGTTCCGCTCCGGAGTGAACGCCTCATGAAGCCCGCGATACGCCTGATCCTCGCTCTCGTGTCGGCCAGCACCTTGTTGGCCACGGCGGCGCAGGCCTTCGAGATCTACGCCATCGGCACCAGCGCCACCAACTGCAAGGGCGTCGACCAGGACAAGACCTTCACGGTGCGGCTGCAGGAGATCCTGCGCCGCGACGGCTACGACGCCACGGTGATCAACGGCGGCATCGACGGCGACCGTCCGGTCTGGATCTACAAGCGCCTGCCTCAGGCCATCAACGCCCGCACACGCCTGGTGATCTTCGAGCCCGGCCCCAACGATCCCGATCCGGCCTATTCCCGCGAATATGCCGAGAAGGGCCTCGCCTGGCTGCAGGAGCACCACATGCCCGCGATCTACATGTCCTCGCCCCGGGCGCATTCGGCCGAACAGGCGGCCGACGCCGCGCGCAGGTACGGCGCCTACTACTACGGCACGATGAGCAAGGGCGTGCCGGTCGACCGCGCGCACTGGCAGTTCGACAACGACAAGCAGTTCGGCGGTTCCGGGAAGGGGCCGGGCGGCCACATGACCGCCGAAGGCTGCCTGATGGCCGCCCAAGGCATCGCACCCCTGGTCGAGCAGGTGCTGCAGGAGAAGTATCCGGGCCGGAAGAACTGAAGTGTCGTCAGCGCCGCGGGCCGGAGGCGAGCAGGACGCCCGAGGCCATGGCGAGCGCGATCGCAGTGAGCGGGCGCTGGCGAATCATCTCGCGCAAGCCGACGCTTTGGATGTCGTTCGCGTGGCCTGCGCGGGCCGCGACCTTGCCGACCGCATCGGTCAGGTTCCTGAAATCTGCCGGCCAGTTCCGCGTCTTCTCGCTGAGCTCGGCGAGGAAATCGTCGTGGCTGCCGCCGGTCCATTGCCGGAGCAACTGGGCGAACTCGTGGATCTGGTGGTTGCGGTCGGTCATGGGACGATGTCCGCTTGCCGCAGCGTCTCGGTGCCGTCGGGACGCGGCGCCCTGGCCTGGCTCAACAGCCCGGACGAGCGCTGCAGCCAGTCGTGCTCGAGCGCGCGCATGCGGCCCGTCACCGAGATCAGGAAGGCGGTCGACCAGCCGAACATCAGCAGACCGTTGGCGCCTTCGATCGCACCCAGCAGGCGCCATTTCTTGTCGAGGACCAGATCGCCGTAGCCGATGGTGGTGTAGCTCGCCGTCGAGAAATAGAGCGCCGACTCGAGATCGTGGAGCGCGCCCACGCCGAGATAGGCGAAGGCGTAGAGCCAGACCTCGACCGTGTAGATGGCGACCAGGCCCAGGACGACGAAGAGAATGGCCGCTCCCTGGCCGGCGGCGCTTTCGTGCGCCCGGAAGCGGTGGCCGCGTTCGCGCAGGAACCACAGCAGGCAGAGCAGGCCCGCGAAATGGACGGTGACGGTGGCGACGACCAGGATGATCGCGAGGACGAAGTTCGCGATCATGTCGGCCCGCTCAAGCTTCCTGCTTCAGGAACCCGAGGAGCTTCACGACATCATTGTTCATGGAACCCTCCGTCGTCGGGGCGACCACGGCTCAGCCGTTGAGGGCCTGCAGAGCGTGCCTGTCCGCGAGGACGATGGTGCGGCCGGTGGCGGCGAGCTTGATGAGGCCGTCGCGGACCATCTGGGTGAGGGTGCGCGAGACGGTCTCGATGGTGAGGCCGAGATGGTCGGCGATGTCGGCGCGCTGCATGGGCAGCTCGAAGCGGTCGGTCCTGGCGAGCCGGGCGGCCATGTCGAGGAGGAAGGTGGCGATCTTCTCCTGGGCGGTCTTGCGGCCGAGCAGGACCATGTGGTCGTGGGCGCGGTCGAGGCTTGACAGCATGGCTTCCATGAGCTGGTCGCCGAACTCGGGATCGTCGTGGACGAGACTTGTGAACTGGCCGCGGCGGAAGGCCAGGACCTCGACCTCCTCGACGGCCTCGGCGGTGAAGTGGTGCTCGCCACCGCTCTCCAGGCCGAAGATGTCTCCAGCGAGGTGGAAGGCGTCGATCTGGCGGCGGCCGTCGTTCAGGAGCTTGCAGGTGCGGACGGTGCCGGACACGACCTTGAAGAAGCAGTCGGCGGCGTCACCTTCGGCGAAGATCTCCTCGCCCCGGGCGAAGACGCGGCGCTGGCCCTGCGGTCCGACGGCGCGGCGGGGCTGGCTGACGGCGCCCTTGAGGGCGAGGGCGGCGGGAATGCGGGTGCCGGAGGCGGTGGTGACGGTCTGCATCGAACTCCCCTTCGAGACTCTAACGATGAGACTTCGTACGGCCGATCCGCCTCCGGAACACTTCAGGTCTTGACCTAAGGGATTCTACGTAGGTCGGGGAAAACCCACGTCGATGGGCCCGGATCAATAGGCCTGGATCGTCTCGTCGACGACGCCCGCCACGCCGGGAACGCCCTCGGTCAGCGCCATCAGCGCATCGTGCTCGTCCTTGGTGCCGACCAGGCCCCAGACATGGACCGTGCCGTGCGAAACGATGACGTTGCGCTCGCCGAAGTCGGTCCAGGGCTGCTGCTTGAGGCGGCTCAGCACCTCGAAGCGGATCTCGCGGTCGCGCCGCGTGTCGGAATCGGTCGCCGGCTTGCCGAGCGTCGTGGCAAGCGCCTGGACGAGATTGGAGCGGCTGACGATGCCGATCAGCTCGCCGTCCTTCACGATCGGCACGCGCTTGATGCGCTTGCGCTCGAAGAGGGCGGCGATCTCCGACAGCGGCGTCGCCTCGTCGGCGGTGACGACGTCGGTCGTCATCACTTCCCCGACATGCTGGCCGTGGGACTTGGCGAACTCGTGGGCCAGCGTGGAAGCGCCCGTGACTGCCTCGACCCACCACGGGCGATGCTTCTCCGTGCCGATCTCGGTGCGCCGCAAGAGGTCGGCTTCGCTGATGACGCCGATAAGGCGGTTCGTCGCATCCACGACGGGCAGGGCACTGACATCGTGCTGGGCGAGCAGCTTGACGGCGTCGGCGACGCTCGTATCGGGATGAACGGTGACCACATCCTTGACCATGACGTCGATGGCACGCATCTGTCTCTCCTCGGATTGCCGGCGCACTGCGCGCCGATGGTCGGAGGCTATTTCCCGCACGTGACAGGCCCGCGACGATTCCGGTTCGGGTCCCTCCGGAATTGTACGTAGAGCATATTCCGTTCGGCTGGAATCAGCTGACCGGAAGCCGCTCCAGGAAAACTACGGACGAATGAAGGCGAGCGGCTCGTCTTCGTCGAGATTGTTGATGGCGGCCGCGAGCTCGCCCGCTATGTCGTCCTGCGTGCGCTCCTGGCGCCACAGGCGGATCGCTTCGGAGAGCAGGCAGCGGGCGACGACGTCGCTCCCGATCGATTTCCCAGCGGCTTCGTCGAGGGCGGCCTGCACATGCCTGGCAACGAGGGCGTGAGTGCTCATGGCGGTCTCATATCCCCTGTGAATGCCGGCCCGGCTGGCCGGTGTAGTGGCGGTCGAAGGCGGCGCAGACGAAACGCACCAGCGGCCGTCCCTCCTCGGTGATGCGCACCATGCCGTCCTCGAGGGCGACCAGGCCGTCCCGCGCCAGCGACGGCAGCGCATCGACGGTGGTGACGAAGGCTTCGGTGTCCACCTTGAAGCGTCGGCATTGCTCCCGCAGGTCGACACCGCCCTCGCACATGAGATGCTCGATGATCGAGGCGCGCAGGCGATCGTCGTCGGTGAGGGCCACGCCGCGCGCCGTCGCGAAGGGGCCGTTGGCGACGGCGGCGATGTACCAGCCGGGATCGGCCGTGTTCTGCGTGAAGCCGCGCGGCAGGCTCGAGATCGCCGAGGCGCCGATGCCGACCAGCCAGGGCGAGTCGTCGGCGACATAGCCCTGGAAATTCCGCTTCAGGCCGCCGCTTCGGGCGGCGAGGGCGAGCGCATCGTCGGGGCGCGCGAAATGATCGAGGCCGACCCGCATATAGCCCGCAGCGACCAGGCGTCCGGCGACTCGCTCGGCCATCTCGGCCCGCAGGGAGGCGTCGGGAAGTGCCGCGGCATCGATCAGCTTCTGATGCGGCTTCATCCAGGGAACATGGGCGTAGCCGAAGACGGCGAAGCGGCTGGGCGCGAGCTCGAGGGCGAGATCGAGCGTCCGCTCGAGGCTCGCCATCGTCTGGTGCGGCAGCCCGTAGACGAGATCGAGATTGAAGCGCCGGATGCCCTCGCCGCGCAGCAGGCCGATGGCGCGCGCCGTCGTCTCGAACGATTGCCGGCGATTGATCGCCTTCTGCACGGCGGGATCGAAGTCCTGCACGCCGAGGCTGACGCGGGTCACGCCGATCTCGGCGATCGCCTCGGCCAGCGGGCCGTTGCATTGGCGGGGGTCGATCTCGAGCGAATTCTCCGCATCGGCGCGCTGATCGAAGAGGGCGGCGATGCGCCGCCCGACGCGACGAAGTCGCACGGGCCCCAGCTGGCTCGGCGTGCCACCGCCCCACTGGATGCCGTCCAGGATCATGCCGGGCGCGATCCGGGCCACGCGCAGCAATTCGGCATCGAGCGCATCGGCATAGGAGTCGAGCGTGCCCGGCCGGTTCATCGCCATCGTGTTGCAGGCGCAGTACCAGCAGAGCTCGCGGCAGAACGGCACGTGGACGTAGAGGCAGGCCGCCTGGCCGTTCAGGTCCCGCAGCCAGTCGGCGTGCTGGGCCGGCCCGACCGCCTTGTCGAACTGGGCGGCGGTCGGATAGCTGGTGTAGCGCGGGACGGGCCGGTCGTAGGCCGCGAGTATGTCCGGATCCATGGTCAGTGCACCATGAGCACGGGCACGGTCATGCTGTTGAGCAGCGTGCGACTGGCACCGCCCAGCACGAACTCGCGCATGCGCGAATGGCCGTAGACGCCCATCACGATCAGATCGACGCCGAGGTCGGCGGCGCGCGACAGGATCACCTCGCCGACCGCGGTGTCCATGGCGACCTCGCGATGCACGGTGGCCTTGATGCCGTGACGGGCGAGCCAGGTCGCGACGTCGGCGCCCGGCTCGGGCCCGTGCCCGTTGGGCGACTTGTGCGGATCGACGATCAGCACGATCACGCGATCGGCCGCCTTCAGGAAGGGCAGGGCCTCGGTCGCGGCGAGCGCGCTTTCGCGGCTGGCGTTCCAGCACAGCATGACGGTCTTGCCGGGCCTGGTCGGCGCACCGGTATAGGGCACGACCAGCACCGGCCGGCCGCTCGAAAGGGCGATCGATTCCGGCAGGTCGTCGGGCGCCGGGCCGAACTCCTCGGCATAGGCCTGCCCGACCACGACCAGGTCGGCGTAGCGGGCGTTGGTCGCCATCACCTCGTCGGTGAAGCCGTCGACCACGCGCCACTCGGTGGAAACGTGCTTGCCCTTCGTCGCATCCTCGAAGGCTTCGCGCGCGTTCTTCTGGTCGGCGTCGGCCTGCCTTTCATAGGCATCGTAGAGCGGCTGGCTCGCGATGGTGACGTCGAAGGAGGGGAGCTCGAGAGGCGGCCGCGCGTGCACCGCGACGAGGGTGGAGTGGAACCGCTCGGCGAGCTCCGTCGCGACGGCGAGGCGGGCGCCCACCTTTTCGTTGGCATCGCAATGAACGACGATGGTCTTGTAGCTCATGGGACCTCCGTGGAACTGAGGACGCCATCGTGGCAGCATCGGCGCCGGAGCGGTTTGATGCAGGTCAACAGCGTGCCCGGGGGCCGCGCTAGGATCGTGACATGGACGGCATCTTCTCGATGATCGCGGCCTGCGGGCAGGAGATGGGCCGTCTGGGCGGTTGGCCGGGCGGCCTCGCTTTGTCGCTGTTCGTGGCCGGGCTCGCCGGCAGCCTGGTGCATTGCGCGGGCATGTGCGGCCCCTTCGTGCTGGGCCAGGTCGTGGCCGATTCCTCGAACCTCGTCCGCTACGGTGAATGGCGGCGGCTCGCGGGCGCGACGCTCGTGCCCTATCACCTGGGCCGAGCCACGACCTATTCCCTGCTGGGGGCGGTGGCGGGCGGGGCGACCGCGGTGTTCGCCGCGACGCCTGCGTTCCGCTGGCTGTCGGCCGGCCTGCTCATCCTCGGCGCGGGTGTTGTGGCGTTCCAGCTCCTCGGGCTGACGTTGCACTTCTCCGCGCCCTGGAGCGGGTGGCTCTCGGGTGTTTCGAGGCGCTTCTCGGCATCGCGCCATTGGGGCGGGCGCTATGCGCTGGGCGTCGCGCTGGGCTTCCTGCCCTGCGGCATGATCTATGGAGCGCTCGGCATGGCGGCCGGCAGCGGATCGCCGGTGCAGGGCGCGGCCGCGATGGCGGCCTTCGCCGCCGGAACGGTGCCGGTGCTGGTCGCCGTGGGCTGGGGCGGCATGCTGCTGCACCGCCGCTTCCAAGGCGCGATGCGCTATGCCGCCATTCCCTTGCTGATCGTCAACCTCGCGCTCGTCACGGTGCTCGCCAGCCAGCGCCTCTGATCATTCGTCCACGAAGACGACGATGTCGCGATAGGCATGCCACGTCGCGTGCCCGATCACCGGCAGGGCGATCGCGAGCCCGAGCAGGCCCGGGACCATGCCGAGGCCGGTCAGGAACACGATCAGCACCGCCCACAGCAGCATCGGCCGCACGTTGAGCCGGACCGCGGCGACCGACGTCGCGATGGCCTCGAACAGGTTGGCGTTGCGCCGGTCGAGCAGGTACGGCAGCGCGAAGGCCGCGACCGTGAACGCGATGGCAGCGAGCGCCGCGCCGAGCAACGTGCCGAGCGCCAGGAACGGCAGGCTGTGCGAGGAGTACCACAGGAGATCGGCGAACCGGTCCCAGGACGGGATCGAACGCCAGGCGAAGATCGCGAACAGGAGCTGCGCCAGCCGCATCCAGACGAGGTGGAAGACGAGAAGCAGCACGCCCATCAAGGCGATCTGCTCGGCATTGCGCTTCCAGGCGAAGGCGACCGATTCGACGTCGATGTGAAGTCGTTGCTCGTGCCGGCGGCTGATCTCGTAGAAGCAGCCGGCGAGGAAGGGGCCGAGGAAGAAGAATCCGGCGCCGAGCGGCAGCAGCAGATAGGGCAGGTCGAACCAGGCGAGCAGGGCGGCCGCCAGCCATCCCGCCACGACGGGCACCATGCCCCAGGCGAAGCTCTGCCGCGGCGCCACCCGGAAGTCGCGCCAGCCGAGGCCGAGCCAGCGCCAGGCGCGGTCCACGGGAACGCGTCGCACGCGCGGCTGGGGCGATTGGAAGACGTCGACGATGTCCTGCATGCGCTCTCTCCCGGATTCTGCACAGGCTGACGCCATCCGGCTCGGCGGGCGTTGATCCACGTCAAATACGAGCGGCGCCCGTCTCCCTAGGTTGCCGCCACCGAGTTTCGTGGGAGATCGCATGTCCACCTCCGCCGTCCAATCGACCGGTCACCGGCCGACGAGCCGATACGTCGAAGACGTCGTGCGCACGGCGATGGTGCTCACCATGTTCTGGGGCATCGTGGCCTTCCTGGTGGGCGTGGTGATTGCAGCCCAGCTCGTCTGGCCGCAGCTCAGCTTCGACAACGAGCATCTGACCTTCGGCCGCCTGCGTCCGCTGCACACTTCCGCGGCGATCTTCGCCTTCGGCGGCACGGCGCTGATCGGCACCGCCTTCCACATCGTGCAGCGCACCTGCCGCGCGCGGCTGTTCGGCGGCGCGCCGCTCGGCTGGTTCGTGCTGCTGGGCTACCAGTTCTTCATCCTCACCGCCGCGACCGGCTACCTGACCGGCGTCACGCAGGGCAAGGAATATGCCGAGCCCGAATGGTACGCCGACGCCTGGCTCACGGTCGTTTGGGTGGCGTTCCTGATCGCCTATCTCGGCACCGTGCTGAAGCGCGAGGAACCGCACATCTACGTCGCCAACTGGTTCTACCTCGCCTTCATCGTGACCATCGCGATGCTGCACATCGTGAACAACCTCGCCGTGCCCGTCTCCTTCGCCGGCACCAAGAGCTACGGCGCCTGGGCGGGCGTGCAGGACGCGATGATCCAGTGGTGGTACGGCCACAACGCGGTCGGCTTCTTCCTGACCGCGGCCTTCCTCGGCATGATGTACTACTTCATCCCGAAGGCGGCGAACCGGCCGATCTACTCGTACCGGCTCTCCATCGTCCACTTCTGGTCCCTGGTGTTCTTGTACATCTGGGCCGGTCCGCATCACCTGCACTACACGTCGCTGCCCGACTGGGCGCAGACGCTCGGCATGGTCTTCTCGGTCATGCTGTGGATGCCGAGCTGGGGCGGCATGATCAACGGCCTCATGACGCTGTCGGGCGCATGGGACAAGCTGCGCACCGATCCCGGCCTGCGCTTCTCGGTGACCGCCGTCGGCTTCTACGGCATGGCGACGTTCGAGGGCCCGGTCATGTCGATCAAGGCCGTGAACTCGCTCAGCCACTACACCGACTGGACGATCGGCCACGTTCATTCCGGCGCGCTGGGCTGGGTCGCCTTCATCGTGTTCGGCACCATGTACTACCTCGTGCCGCGCCTGTGGGGCCGCACCACCATGTGGTCGACGCGCCTGATCGGCTGGCACTACTGGATCGCGACCATCGGCATCGTGCTCTACATCTCCGCGATGTGGGTGAGCGGCATCATGCAGGGCCTGATGTGGCGCGCCTACGACGAGCTCGGCTTCCTCCAGTACTCCTTCGTCGAGTCGGTGGCGGCCATGCATCCCTTCTACGCCATCCGTCTGCTGGGCGGCCTCTGCTTCCTGGGCGGTGCGCTGCTGATGGCCTTCAACATGTGGCGCACCGTGCGCCGCGCGCCCGAAGCCGTGAGCGCCGACGGCCAGCCCGTGTTCGCGGCCTAGGAGACACGCGATGTTCATCCGTCACGAGACCATCGAGAAGAACGCGATCCTGATGCTGGTGCTGACGCTGATCACGGTGTCGATCGGCGGCATCGTCCAGATCATCCCGCTCTTCACCATCGAGAGCACGATCGAGCGCGTCGAGGGCATGCGTCCCTACACGCCGCTCGAGCAGATGGGCCGCAACATCTACGTGCGCGAGGGCTGCTACCTCTGCCACAGCCAGCAGATCCGCCCCTTCAAGGACGAGGTCGAGCGCTACGGCCACTACAGCCTCGCGGCCGAGAGCATGTACGACCATCCCTTCCAGTGGGGCTCCAAGCGCACCGGTCCGGACCTGGCGCGCGTCGGCGGCCGCTACTCCAACGACTGGCATGTCCAGCATCTCGTCTCGCCGCGCTCGGTCGTCCCTGAGAGCGTGATGCCGGCCTATCCGTTCCTGGCCGAGCGGCGGCTCAAGTACGACGACGTCGCGCAGCACATGAAGGCGCTGCGCACGACGGGCGTGCCCTACACGCCCGAGATGATCAAGAACGCGCGCGCCGATCTCGAGGCGCAGGTCAGTCCCGACGCCGATCCCACCGACCTGCTGAAGCGATATCCGAAGGCCGTCGTCGGCAAGTTCAACGGCGAGTCGCCGGAGATCACGGAGCTCGACGCGCTGATCGCCTATCTGCAGATGCTGGGCACCCTGGTGCCGATCAGCAATCTGCCGCCCGACCGCCTGCGCCAGTGAGGGAACCGCCATGTCCATCGACTCCCTGGGCGACCTGCTCGCCACCGTCTGGACCGTCTGGGCCGTCACGATCTGCCTGGGCATCGCCTGGTGGGCGCTGCGTCCGGCCAATCGTTCGCGCTTCGAGAGCGACGCGCGCATTCCCCTCAACGACGAACGGTGAGGCATCCGTCATGCCGACCAAGATCGAGAAAGACGCCATCAGCGGGCGCGACACGACCGGCCACGAATGGGACGGCGTGAAGGAGCTGAACACGCCGCTGCCGACCTGGTGGGTGTACACCTTCTACGCGACCATCGTCTTCGCGGTAGTCTATTGCGTGCTCTATCCCGCCTTGCCCTCGCTGTCGGGTCATACGACGGGGCTGCTGGGCTACACCAACCGCGCGCAGCTCGCGCGCGACCTCGACGAGCAGGCCAAGGCGCGGGCCAAGTATGTCGAGCGCATTCGCACCGCGTCCTTCGACGAGATCCGCAAGGACCCCGAGCTGTACAGCTTCGCGGTCGCGGGCGGCCGCTCGGCCTTCCAGACCAACTGCATGCAGTGCCACGGCGCGGGCGGCGGCGGCGGCAAGGGCTTTCCCGCGCTGGTCGACGACGACTGGCTGTGGGGCGGCAAGATCGACCAGATCTACCAGACCATCCGCTTCGGCATCCGCAACGCCAACGAGAAGTCGCGCCAGACCAACATGCCGCGCTTCGGAGTCGACGGCGTGCTCACGGCCGATCAGGTCGGTGCGGTGACGGACTACGTCCTCAGCCTCTCGGGCAACGGCAAGGCGACGCCGGAGGGCGCCAAGATCTTCCAGGAGCAGTGCGCGGCCTGCCACCAGGCGACCGGCAAGGGCAACCAGGAGATGGGCGCGCCCGACCTGACCGACAGCATCTGGCTCTACGGCGGCGACCGCGCCAGCGTCTATCGGACGGTCTTCTACGCGCGCAACGGCAGCATGCCCGCCTGGAGCGAGCGGCTCGACGAGGCGACCATGAAGATGCTGGCGCTCTACGTCCATGCGCTGGGCGGCGGCAAGTAGCGGACGTGGGTCATGGACGGCGGCAGCTCCCTCTACGCCGCTCGCGTGCGGGTCTACCCGCACGCGATCAGCGGCACCTGGCGACGGGTGAAGTGGGCGGCGCTCGTCCTGCTGCTCGGCCTCTACTACATCGTGCCGTGGCTGCGCTGGCCGCGCGGCCCGGGCGCGCCTGACCAGGCGATCCTGCTCGATCTCGACGGCCGCCGCGGCTGGATCTTCGACATCGTGCTGTGGCCGCAGGAAGTCTATTTCGTCACGGGCTTCCTGATCCTGGGCGCCTTCGGCCTGTTCCTCGCGACCTCGCTGTTCGGGCGCGTCTGGTGCGGCTTCGCCTGTCCGCAGACCGTGTGGACCGATCTCTTCATGATGGTCGAGCGCGCGATCGAGGGCGACCGCAACGAGCGCCTGCGCCGTGATCGCGGGGCCCTGTCGCTCGACAAGGCCGTGCGCAAGGTCACGAAGCATGCGGCCTGGCTTGCGATAGCGGCGGCGACCGGCGGCGCCTGGATCTTCTACTACGTCGATGCGCCCAGCACGCTGGTGAAGATCTTTCGCGGGCAGGCCTCGATGGAAGTCTACTTCTTCATCGGCCTGTTCACCGCGACGACCTACCTGCTGGCCGGCTGGGCCCGCGAGCAGGTCTGCACCTACATGTGTCCCTGGCCGCGCTTCCAGTCGGCCATGCTCGACGAGCACAGCGTCATCGTCACTTATCAGGACTGGCGCGGCGAGAAGCGCGGCAAGCACAAGGCGGGCGACTCGTGGGAGGGCAGGGGCGACTGCGTCGATTGCCGGCTTTGCGTCAATGTCTGCCCGATGGGCATCGACATCCGCGACGGCCAGCAGCTCGAATGCATCGGCTGCGGCCTCTGCGTCGATGCCTGCAACGAGACCATGGCCAAGGTCGAGCGGCCGCTCGGCCTCATCCGCTGGGACACGCTCGCCCGCCAGCAACGGCGCAGCGAGGGCAAGCCGGCCGGGCGCTGGCGGCCGGTGCGGGCGCGCACGGTGCTCTATGGTCTGCTGCTGCTCGTTGTCGCGGGCGCAATGCTCGCCGCCTTCCTGCTGCGCAGCGATGTCGAGCTGTCGGCGCAGCGCGACCGCAGCCCGAACTTCGTGCGGCTGTCCAACGGCGACATCCGCAACGCCTACACGGTCAAGATCTCCAACAAGCGCCAGGGCGAGCTCGGCGTGCGGCTGGGTGTCCGCGGCCTCGACGCGGCCCGTCTCGCCATAGCCGACAGCGGCGAGACCGGCGCGGATAGGCCCGAGCTTTCGGTGCGCAGCGACGCCGTGGGCTCCTATCGCGTGCTGATCACGGTTCCCGCCCGCGCCGCACAGGCGGCAACGACTCCGATCGCCTTCTTCGTTCTCGATCGACAAGGCCGCGAGCTCGCGGCGCACGCCTCCGTCTTCGTCGGCCCCGGCCGGTAGGAGTTGTTCATGACCATCGCCTCCTTTCGAATGCATCCCGTGCCCGCCGCCTTCGTTGCGGGCTTCGCGATCGTCATCGCGGTCAATGCCACGATGATATGGCTCGCCATCGGCTCCTTCTCGGGCCTTTACAGCGACCATGCGCGCGAGCGTGGCGTGCACTACAACGCCATCGTGGCTGACCAGCGGGCGCGCGACGCGCTCGGCTGGCACGTCGATGCTTCCTGGCGGGCCGATGCCGGCCTCCTCCAGATCGTCCTCATCGGGCGCGACGGACGGCCCGTGCCGGACGCGGCGGTGACGGTCGATCTCGTCCGGCCGGCGGAAAAGCGGCCGCCGATCAGCCTCGCGCTGGAGCGCGTCGACGAGGGCCGCTTCGCCCGCCATGTCGACCTGCCCGAGCGGGGCAACTGGGATGCCGACATCCTGGTCGAGGCGGCCGGCCATCGCTTCGCCATCACCAAGCGGATGTTCCTGAGATGAGCGACGTCGCTCTCCTGCCGCGCGCGGCGCCGGCGAGGGAGCGGCCGATCTGCCGCCATTGCGGTGTGCCGGTGATCGGCGACGAGGCGTTTTGCTGTGCCGGTTGCGCGAGCGCCTACGCGATCATCGACGCGGCGGGCCTGGGATCGTTCTATCGCAAGCTCGAGGCGTTCCGCGCCCACAGGCCGGAGGCACTCGAGACGGACTTCCGCGGCTTCGCGCGCGACCTCGGTTCGGGCGTCTTCGCGCTCGATCTGCTGGTCGAGGGGCTCGACTGCGCGGCCTGCGTCTGGCTGATCGAGAGCCTTCTTGCCCGCAACCCGTCGGTCCGGCAGGCCCGGGTCAACCTCTCGACCCGCAGGCTTGCGCTCAAATGGCAGGGCCGGGCCGAGCAGGCGAACGATCACGCCGCGCTCATCGCGGCACTCGGCTTCGTGCCGGCGCCGTACCGCGCGCCCGAGGCGCTGGTCCAGGACGAGCGCGAGACGCGCGAGCTGTTGCGCTCGATGGGCGTGGCGGGCTTCGCGGCGGCCAATGTCATGCTGCTCTCCGTCGCCGTCTGGTCGGGCCATGACGGCTCGATGGGCGAGGCGACGCGCACCTTGTTCCATTGGCTGTCGGCCGCAATCGCGCTGCCCGCGGTCGCCTATGCCGGCCGGCCGTTCTTCCGCTCCGCCATCGCCGCGCTCCGTCGGGGCCGCACCAACATGGACGTGCCGATCTCGGTCGGCGTCGCGCTCGCCTGCCTCGTCAGCCTGCACGAGACCTGGATCGACGCGGAGCATGCCTATTTCGACTCGGCGATCACGCTGCTCTTCTTCCTGCTGATCGGGCGCTACCTCGACCGGCGCGCGCGGGGCCGGGCGCGCTACGCCGTCCAGGCGATGCTCGCCCTCTCGACCGGCACGGCGCACGTCCTGAGCCAAGGCGGTGTTGCCGAGCCGCGACGCTTCGACCAGCTCGCGGAAGGCGACGTGATGCTGGTCGCGGCCGGCGAGCGCCTCGGCGCCGACGGCACCGTTGTCGAAGGCCGATCCGCGCTCGACACGTCCCTGATCAGCGGCGAGAGCCTGCCGCAGGCGGCGGTGGCGGGCGACAAGGTCGTGGCCGGCATGGTCAACATCGCGGCGCCCCTCAGGGTCAGGGTGACCGCCTCGGGCGAGCGCACCGTGCTGGCCGAGATCGTTCGCCTGATCGAGGCGGCCGAGCAGGGCCGCTCGCGCTTCGTGGCGCTGGCCGAGCGCGTGGCGCGCGCCTATGCGCCGGTCGTGCATCTGACGGCGCTTGCGAGCTTCGTGGGCTGGATGGTGCTGGGCGGCCTCGGCTGGGATCGCGCGCTGGTCGTCGCGACGGCGGTGCTGATCGTCACCTGCCCCTGCGCGCTGGCGCTGGCCGTGCCCGTCGTGCAGGTCGTCGCCAGCACGCGCCTGATGAAGAGCGGCGTGCTGCTGCTTTCGCCCTCGGCGCTCGAGCGGCTCGCCGCCGTCGATCATGTCGTGTTCGACAAGACCGGCACGCTGACGCTCGGCCGGCCCGAGCTCGTGTCGTCGATCGATGACGAAGCGTTGCTGCAGGCCGCGGGCTTGGCGGCGAGTTCGCGCCATCCGCTCGCCAAGGCCCTGGTGCGCGCGGCCCCGCGGGCGCGGGCCGTTTCCGGCGTCATCGAGCATCCCGGCCAGGGGCTCGAGGCCAATGGTGTGAGACTGGGCTCGGTGCGGTTCTGCGGCGTCGCCAAGTCGTCGAGCGACGAGCTCTCCGAGCTCTGGCTTGCCCGTCCGGGCCGGGCGCCGGTGCGGTTCGCCTTCGCCGACCGGCTTCGGCCCGAGGCGCGCGCCACGCTCGACCGGCTGCGCCTGATGGGCAAGACCATCGAATTGCTGTCGGGCGATCGCTTCGCCGCGGTGGCGCCCGTCGCCCGTGAGCTGGGCATCGACATGTGGCGTGCCTGCGCGACGCCCGCCGAGAAGGCCGAGCACCTGGCGCAACTCGCGCGCCAGGGCGTGCGCGTGCTGATGGTCGGCGACGGGCTGAACGATGCGCCCGCCCTCGCGGCCGCCCACGCCTCGCTGTCGCCCGCCACGGCTGCGGAGGCGACACAGCATGCGGCGGACGCCGTCTTCCAGGGCGATTCGCTCGCCGCCGTCGGCGACCTGCTGGAGATCGCCCTGCGCACGGACCGGCTGGTGCGGCAGAACCTCGCTCTCGCGCTCGCCTACAACCTCGCAGCCGTGCCGCTTGCCGTCGCGGGCATGGTGACGCCGCTCATCGCCGCGGTCGCGATGTCGACCTCCTCGATTTTGGTGATTGTCAATGCGCTGCGTCTTGGCGCCTGGCGGAGAGATGCGTGATGGACAGCCTGATGATCCTGGTGCCGGCCGCGCTGCTTCTGGGCCTGATCGGTCTGGCCGCTTTCCTGTGGGCGCTGAGCCGCGGCCAGTTCGACGACCCCGAGGGCGCGGCAGGCCGGATCTTGTTCGACGACGACTGAAGGAGAAGACGATGTCTCACTGGATCATGGGCGTTATCGGCGGTGGCGCTGCCCTGCTGGGCCTGTTCATGGCCGCCGCCGCCGTCGACCCGGGAATCTTCTGGTTCGGCCTGACGCTGGCGGTGTTCGGCGTCCTCTTCGCCTGGTGGATGATCAAGACCGCGTTCGATGAGGCGGAGGCCCGCCGGATCTTCTGGGAGACGCCGATCGACCCGCGTCACACCGCCGAGGGAGCGAAGCCCGCGTCCTCGGGCGAGAAGCTCAGGAGGGCGGCATGAGCCTGAAGAAGATCCGCCTCGAGATGGCGCGCACGCGCGAGTTTCCCGACGGCAACAGCCATTGCGGCTACGAGTTCACCGCGCCGCTCGACCGGCAAGGCCATCTCGACGAGGCCGGATGGCGTCACGACAAGGAGCGCTGCACGGTCCGCCGGTTCTGGGACAATGCCGATGACGAGCACGGCCTGCTGCGTCATCACGGGGGCCGATGGGTCTTCTCCTACGGCCCGGTCGACGACGAAGAGCCGATCTTCCGCTTCGACAAGCACATGTTCACGCCGGGCGAGTACGTCACCGTGACGGAGCACGACGGGCGTTCCTATCCCTTCCGCATCGTCAGCGTCCGCGAGGCGAATGCGACCGAGGCGGTTTGATCCAGATCAAAGTCCTCCGGCGTGGCGGGGCGATAGTAGGGTCATGCGCAATTTCTTGTACCGCTGCCCGGCCACGAAGTTGATCGTCCAGGGGACGATACAAGAGGGCGACTACGAGGGGCAGACCTTCGTCACCCAATCGTGCGTCGCCTGCGGCGGCTTTCATCTCGTCGACCCGCTGACGGGACAAGGCCCGCAGGAAGCCAGATTGCAGGTCGTCCCCCGGACGAGGCGGGAGCACGCAAAGTGAGCGACGCCGTCCACGTCCTCGCCGATCGGGGCCGCGTCGCCACCCGGGCGCTCGCGGTGCTCCGCCTCCACGGCCAGCGCGGGAAAGCCGGTCTTGCGCCGGACTTCGACCTTCTGGAGACCCTGCTGTCCTACGTCGAGCGAACGGTGCGCGGCGTGCACTACGTCCAGGAGGAGGCCCATGTCGCCAAGCCGCTGGAACAGGCGCGCCCCGATCTGCGCCTCACGCTCGGCCGCCTGCGGCGCGATCACGTGGGCGCCGGCGGCTACTGCTTCCGCATGAGGGAGGCGTTGGCGCACTGGAAGAAGGGCTGGTCAAAGGCCATCGACATGTATCTCGACAATGCGCGGGATCACCATCGTCTCAGCGCCACGCACGGCCTGCTGATGCGCAAGACCGTGCTCCCTGCGGCAGAGGCGGCTCTGTCGCCCGAGCACTGGCGAGGCCTCGAACGGGTTCTCGCCTCGGCGCCGGATCCCTTGTCGGGGTGCCGCGCGCGGCTCGCCTTCGAGGCGGCCGTGGGCCGGATGATGGGCCGCGAATGCGCCGCCCCCGCCGCCCTTGATGCAGATCAAGGCCGCCGGCGTCCGCAATCCTATCCTGGGCGTCCAACGAAGGAGACGGTCCTATGAGCGGCAGCGATATCTTCTTTCTGAGCGTGGTGCTGGGCGCCTTCGGCATCTTCGCCGTGGTCCTGGCGGGCAGCACCATCCACTACAACGCCTGGGTCCGCAGCGAGAACAAGGCCCGGCGGTGAGCTGATCGTGCAGAGCTCCGCTTCGCCCTCGGCGGGGCTGTTCACCCCCAAGCTCATCACGGTGCTGGCGGAGGGCTATCGCCTCCCGGACCTGCGCGCCGACATCCTCGCGGGCCTGACCGTGGCGGTGGTGGCCTTGCCGCTGTCCATGGCGATCGCCATCGCGTCGGGGACGACGCCCGACCGTGGCCTGTTCACCGCGATCGTCGGCGGCTTCCTGGTCTCCGCACTGAGCGGCAGCCGCGTGCAGATCGGCGGGCCGGCCGGCGCATTCATCGTCGTGATCGCCTCCTCGATCGAGCGCCACGGCATCGAGGGGACCGTCTTGGCGACGGCCCTGTCGGGGCTGATCCTGGTGGCGGCGGGTGCGTTGCGCCTGGGATCGATCATTCGCCTGATCCCGTTCCCCGTGACCGTGGGCTTCACCGCCGGGATCGGCACCATCATCCTTTCCAGCCAGCTCAAGGATGCGCTCGGTCTGCATCTCGCCGGAAAGGAACCGGCCGCGATCGCGCCTAAGCTGCAGGCCCTGGTCGAAGCGTCCGGCACCGCCAGCGCATCCGCCATGGCGCTGTGCGCGATGACCATCGGCATCATCCTGGCGATCCGGCGCTGGCTTCCGGCCTGGCCGGGCATGCTGATCGCCATCGCGATTGCCGCCGGCGCGGCGGTGACGGGCGGCCTCGCCATCGACACGATCGGCAGCCGCTTCGGCGCCCTGCCGTCGAGCCTGCCGCTGCCGTCGCTGCCCGACGTGTCGATGGCGCACGTCCTGGAGGTGCTTCCGGACGCCTGCGTCTTTGCCCTGCTGGGCGCCATCGAATCGCTGCTGTGCGCCGTGGTCGCCGACAAGATGACGCAGCGCCAGCACCGGTCCAACTGCGAGCTGGTGGCGCAGGGCATCGCCAATATCGGCTCGGCGCTGTTCGGCGGCATCAGCGTCACGGGCACCGTCGCGCGCACCGCGACCAACGTCCGCGCCGGCGCGCGAAGCCCGATCTCGGGGATCGTGCATGCCCTGTCGATCCTGGTGATCATGCGCCTCGCCGCGCCTCTTTGTGCGTACATCCCGCTGTCGGCGCTGGCCGGCGTCCTGATCGTCGTGTCCTGGAACATGATCGAACCGCACGCCATCGCGAGGCTGTTCAAGGGGTCGCGCCCGGGATTCGCGGTCATGGCGCTCACCCTGGCCCTCACCGTCTTCAGCGGCCTGGTCGAGGCCATTGCCGCAGGCGTGATGCTCGACGGATTGTTCAGGCTCCGTACACGGAACTCCCGGCTGATGTCGCGCATCCTGTCCCGCTGGCGACGCTGGCGCGATCGCTGACGCCGGCTCTTGCCGCCAGTGACTCTGCGATGCTGACCCGCCACCTTGGGTATGCTAGAGCATGGTCCATTCAGCTGGAATCAGCTGAATGGACTATGCTGACAGTCG
>Ga0335083_10003506_pt1 | contig 20303 bp, 21 predicted proteins | sample Lox_Sample_42_FD_206716 | JGI IMG/M metagenome (GOLD analysis project Ga0335083, IMG submission 206716) | Soil microbial communities from Loxahatchee National Wildlife Refuge, Florida, United States - Lox_Sample_4.2 | ecosystem: Environmental > Terrestrial > Soil > Wetlands | place: USA...
GCCTCGGCGCTCGCCACCGCGCGCGTCTTGCTCGCCGATCTGGGCGCCATCGACGCTTCAGGCGCGATCACCGCGCATGGTCGCGCCATGGTGCGGCTCGGCCAGCATCCGCGCCTCGCCCATCTCGTGCTCAAGGGCCGCGAGCTGGGACAGGGCAAGATCGCCGCCCTGCTGGCCGCGATCCTGAGCGAGCGCGATTTCCTGCGTCTACCCCCGGGCCAGCGCGATGTCGACCTGCGCCATCGCGTCGATCTGGCGCTCGCGGGAAAGGCGCCACGGCCGATCCTCGAGATGGCACGACGGCTGATGCTGCGTGACGAACGCAGCGCACCCGAAACGGCCATGACCGGAGCGTTGCTCGCGCTCGCCTATCCCGACCGCATCGGCCGCCGTCGGCCGGGCGCCGCAGGCCGCTATCTGCTCTCGGGCGGCCGCGGCGCGGCGCTGCCCGAAGGCGACGGAATGGCCAACGAGGAATTCGTGGTCGTCGCCGAGACCGACGGTGCCTCCCAGGACGCGCGCATCTTCCTCGCCGCGCCGGTGACGCAAGCGGAGATCGAGGAACTCTACGCCGATCGCATCGTCGCCGAGGATGTGCTGCGTTGGGATTTCGAGCGGCGCGAAGTGCTGGCGCGCCGCCGCCGCCTGCTGGGCGCGCTCATGCTCGAGGACAAACCGCTCGCCAAGCCCGATCCGGAGAAGGTGAAGGCCGAGCTCTTCAAGGGCCTGCGCGAGGAGCTTGGGCTGGCATGGCTGCCCTGGACGAACGAGCTGCGGAACTGGCGGGCGCGCATCGCCTTCCTGCGCCTGCTCGACCACGACTGGCCCGATCTGTCGGACGGCGCGCTCTACAAGATCCTCGAAGACTGGCTCGGCCCCTTCGCCGACGGCGTCTCGCGCTACGAGCATCTCGGCCGCATCGACCTCAGTGCCGCGCTGCGTGCAATGCTGCCCTGGGAGAAGCAACGCCAGCTCGATGTGCTGGCGCCGACCCATATCGAGGTGCCGAGCGGCAGCCGCATCCCAGTCGACTACAGCGATCCGGCGGAGCCTTCGCTCTCGGTCCGCCTGCAGGAGATGTTCGGCCTCACCGAGACGCCGCGCCTCGCGGGCGGCAAGGTCCCGGTCGTGATCCACCTGCTCTCGCCCGCGCGCCGGCCGGTGCAGGTGACGCGCGATCTCGCGAGCTTCTGGAAGACCGGCTATCGCGACGTGAAGGCCGAGCTCAAGGGCCGCTACCCCAAGCACTATTGGCCCGACGATCCGCTGATCGCCGAACCGACCGCCCGCGCCAAGCCGCGTGGCCGCTGACGGACGGATCGTCGCGACTCGAGTCCATTGATCAAAATAGGTGGGCGAGACCCGCCGGCGTAAACTCGCCGCCGTTCGAGTTGCGTGGCGGGAGTTCACCCATGTTCATGTTGGCAGTCGGCGCCGAGAGAATAAAAGCACTGCTAAAAACGGCGAAAAACGGTTTAAACGGCCGAAAACGGTGAGCGGCTTCAGCCCGTCCTCGCGGCCCGATGAACGGCCAGCCACACGGTCGGCGGATCGGCTTGCGTCCATTCGATCCGATGGCGCACATGAGCGGGAATCTCGATCCAGTCGCCGGGCTTCAATTCCAGGACTGCATCTTCCGCCTCCAGGCGCAGGCGCGCGGCGCCGGCCAGCAGGAGGACGAACTCGTCGTCCTCCTGGTCGTACCAGAAGTCCTCGGGGCTCGCCTGCCCAGTCGAGACAATGCGCTCGATGCGCAATCCCGGTCCTTCGATCAGAGTGTCGAACTGCTCCTCGGCATGCGCTGCCGGCAGGACCAGCAGGTTGCCGCGCCGCATCCCTCAGGGCTCTTCGATGATGCGCGCCAGCCACCGCCGGACGATGGGCATCATCACCAGCATGGTCGGGAAGGCGACCAGCCAGGCGATGCCCCAGGACGTCATCCAGGTCTGCACCATGCCGGGCACCCAGCCCAGCGCCCGCCAGGTCGCCACGCCCGAGACCAGGAAGGTCATGAACACCGTCGTGCCCGCGGGCAGGGCAAATCTGAACCAGGAGGACGGCAGCTTCTTCACGGCAGGGCGCACAATATGCTACGGCCTTGGCATGTCCACTCCGCTGCCCTTCCGCACCGCCAAGCAACTCGCCTCGGCCATCCGGAAAAAGAAGATCGGCTGCCTCGAGCTGCTCGACCTCTATCTGAAGCGCGTCGAAGCCTACAATCCCAGGCTCAACGCCGTGATCGCCACCGACATCGAGGGCGCGCGCAAGCGGGCCAAGGCTGCCGACAAGGCAGTGAAGGCCGGCAAGAAGCTGGGCCCCCTGCACGGCGTGCCCATGACCTTCAAGGAATCCTACGACGTCGCGGGCCTGCCCACGACCTGGGGCAATCCCGAGTTCAAGAACCACAAGGCGGAGAAGAACGCGCTTTCGGTGCAGCGCATGGTCGACGCCGGCGTCGTGGTGTTCGGCAAGACCAACGTGCCACTGAACCTCGCCGACTGGCAGAGCTACAACGAGGTTTACGGCTCGACCAACAATCCCTGGGATCTCTCGCGCACGCCGGGCGGCTCCTCGGGCGGCTCGGGCGCGGCGCTCGCCGCCGGCCTCACCGGCATCGAGGCGGGCAGCGACATTGGCGCTTCGATTCGCAATCCCGCGCACTATTGCGGCGTGTGGGGCCACAAGCCGACCTGGGGCGTCGTCAGCCCGCGCGGCCATGCGCTGAACGGCAACGTGTCGCAGGGCGACATCAGCGTGATCGGCCCGCTGGCGCGCGGCGCGGAGGATCTCGAGATCGCCATGGACGTCATGGCCGGGCCCGACGCGGTCGACGGCCGCGGCTGGAAGCTCAGCCTCCCGCGCTCGAAGAAAAAGAAGCTGCGCGACTTCAAGGTGGCGGTCGTGCTCGACGATAAGAACGCCGAGGTCGACCACTCGATCCAGGGCGAGATCCAGAAGCTCGCCGACTTCCTCGGCAAGAAGAAGGTCAAGGTGAGCGACCAGGCCCGGCCCGCGATCGACACGGCCGAGCAGAACGACGTCTATGTCCGCATGCTGCGCGCCGCGACCTCGGCCCGCATGCCGGAGGCGGCCTGGCAGCAGGCGGCGGCGGACGCGGCCAGCCTGCCCAAGGACGACATGAGCTATTTCGCCCAGATGCAGCGCGGCAATTCGCTGTCGCATCGCACCTGGCTGCAGCTCAACGAGAAGCGCCACCGCATGCGGCTCGCCTGGGACGCCTTCTTCGAGGAGTACGACGTCCTGCTCTGCCCGGTCGCGGTGACCACCGCCTTCCCGCACGATACGAGCGATCCGCGCCACAAGCGCACCATCGTGGTCAACAACAAGAAGGTGCCGGTGGTCGACCAGATCTTCTGGGCGGGCTACAGCGGCGTCACCTATTTGCCCTCGACCGCGGCGCCGATCGGCCAGTCCGACGGGCTGCCCGTCGGCGTGCAGATCGTCACCCGCCAGTACGGCGACTACATCTCGATCCAGTTCGCCAAGCTGCTGGAGCAGGAGTATCGCAGCTTCGTGCCGCCCCCCGGCTATCAGTGAGTGAGTGCAGGACCCGTATGAACCTCAAGGACCATATCCGCTCGATCCCCGATTTCCCGAAGCCGGGCATCCTCTTCTACGACATCTCGACCCTGCTGCGGCATCCGCAGGCCTGGCACACGACCATCGAACGGATCGCCGAGCGCGTCAGGGTGCACAAGCCCGACGTGCTGGCGGGAATCGAATCGCGCGGCTTCCTGCTCGCCGCCCCGCTCGCGATGGCGCTCGGCACCGGCTTCGTGATGCTGCGCAAGAAGGGCAAGCTGCCCGGCACCACCGTGCGCCACACCTATTCGCTGGAATACGGCACCGACACGATCGAGATCCAGAACGACGCCATCGAGAAGGGCAAGCGCGTGGTCCTGGTCGACGATCTGCTGGCGACCGGCGGCACCATGGCCGCGGCGGTGACCCTGCTCGAGCAGGTCGGTGCCGTCGTGCCGGCCGCCGCCTGCATCATCGAGCTCACCTTCCTCGAAGGCCGCAAGCGGCTCCCCGTCCCCGTCGAAGCGCTGCTTCAGTACGACAGCTAGGCCCGTTTCCGGGGTCGAAGCCCTTGCCAAAGGCGCCGAAGCGCGCATAGCATTGCAACCGTAGATTGCTTTCGGCAATGGCTTTATCGCGGAGGCCAGATGACCATCGCTCTTCCCGGCTCGCCGCTTGTCGTCGAGAAGCCGTCCGGTCCGCGCATTCGGCCGTTCTGGTGGCTGATCGAATGCTCCCTGAGGCTCTTCGCGGTGATCCTGAAGACGGGCGACGAATCCGCGACCATGGACCGGTTGTTCACGTCGCGGCACGTGAGGGATCTTCAGCTCATCATGTCCGCGGCCCTCGCCACCCTGCTCCTGCTGATCGCACTGGTCGTGGCCTACCTCGTGAATCGGGAGCATTGGTTGCACGGACAGAATTGGAAGACGATCACCGATGTTCTGACCATCGTCGCGCCCATCGTCGCAGTGCTCGGCGCCGTCATCGCCTGGGCGTACCAGGCCGGCAGCGCGCGGCTGGGCGTCGTCGACCTGTTCGCTTGCGAGATCAGCACGATCTGCCGGGTCACCACGGTGATCGACGTCGCCCGCCATCAGACCGGCGAGTACGACCAGCACAGCCCGGCGAAGCCGCGCGACGGCGGCCCGGCATCGGCCCCGTCACGCTTCTCGTCCGAGGAGGACTATTTCCCGGTCTTCCAGAACAACACCCGTGATCTGCAGTCGCTGGAAGCGCGGGTGGTCGCCAGCATCACGGCCTTCTACACCTACATGAAGGTCTTTCGCGATTCGCTGCGCGCGCGCGCCGGCATGGAGCCGACAAAGCCCGGGCAACCCGATCCCTGGCCCGAGGCCACCAGGAATCTGATCTTCATGCTGTTCCTCGGCCTGGAGAGCGGCCGGCTCGCCATCACCGACCTCGTCGAGTTCAAGCCGGAGAACACCGAATACCGCATCGTCATCCTGATCAGCGAGCTGGAAGCCTATCGCTTCCTCCGGCGGCACTTCACCGATCCCGCTGACATCCGCCACAATCGCATCGAGTTGCGCAAGCCGAAGTACCGCCCCCTGGTCGACGAGCTTTGCGCCTCCGTCGACGCCGGCATGAAAAAGAGCCCTGAACAATGGGAGCCTGCCCGCCTGCTGCTCGGCGAATTGAAGGAGCGCTGCGACGCCGCCATCGCCTGAGGAAGGCGTCGGCCTCCACACATCGTCCCCCCGCCGTGCTAACCTGCCGCCGGGAGGAAAGAATGGTTTCGATTCCAGCGTGCTTTTCCGAAAGCTATGCCGAGGCGCGGGCGAAGTTCTGCGCCGGCGCCGCGACTGCCGGCGGGGCGCTCCGCTCCTGGTTCAACCCGCATGCCAAAGGGCCGAACGGCGAGCTGCTCTACCTCGACACGGCGCGCTTCGGGCCGGCCGACGCCAGGCACATGCTGGTGCTGATCTCGAGCACGCATGGTGTCGAAGGCCATTGCGGCTCAGGCGCGCAGATCGCCTGGATGGCGACCGGCGGCCCGGCGAAGCTGCCCAAGGACACCGGCGCGCTGCTGGTCCATGCGATCAACCCCTACGGCTTCGCCTGGACCCGCCGGGTCAACGAGGACAATGTCGACCTGAACCGAAACTTCGTCGATCACGACCGGCCCTATCCGAAGAACGAGGGCTATCTCGCGCTGGCTGAGGCGATCCTGCCCAAGGACTGGAGCGACGCGAGCAAGGCCGAGACTGAGCGCGCCTTCGACGCCTTCGCCCAGAAGAACGGCCAGTTCGGCCTGCAGGGCGCGATCAGCGGCGGCCAGTACACGCATCCCACCGGGGTCTTCTATGGCGGCGCCAAGCCGACCTGGAGCAACCGCACCATTCGCGCCATCGCCCGCGAGGAGCTCTCCCGCGCGGCCAGGGTCGCGGTCATCGACTTCCACACCGGCCTCGGGCCCTTCGGCCACGGCGAGCTGATCTGCACCGTGTCGCCCGGCGCCAAGTCGTTCGCACGAACCAAGGCCTGGTATCCCGAGATGACCTCGCCGGAGTCCGGCACCTCGACCTCGGCGATCGTGGTCGGTGTCATGACGGACAGCTTCGCGCAGGAGCTGCCCGACGCCGAGGTGACCTCGATCGCGATCGAGTACGGGACCTACACCGTGCCCGAGGTGCTGGGCGCAGTGCGGGCCGACAACTGGCTGCACCACAGGGGCGATGTCTCCTCGCCGCTCGGCCGTGCACTCAAGGCCGACATGAAGGAGCGCTTCTTCCCCGCCGGCGACAAGTGGCGCGAGATGGTGTGGGCGCGGGCCGACCAGACGATCGGCTGGGCGCTCAAGGGCCTCGCCGGAGGGTGAGGCTCGCGTGAGCCTGCTCGAACCCACCGAGGATCATGCCCGTCAGCGCCTGCGCCAGGCGCTGCGTCGGGCACCGCTGTTCGCCGAGCTCGATCAGGCGAGCCTCGACGCGGTCGAGCGCGAGCTCAGCCTGCTCCTCCTGCCGGGCGGCGCGCCGCTCTTCCATGCCGGCGAGCCCGCCGACGCCGTCTATCTCGTGACCAGCGGCTGCCTCGGCGTGTTCCGCCATGACGAGGAGGCAGCAATCGAAGGCCCGGCGCTGATCGCCGAGCTGACGCCCGGCAACATCGTCGGCGAGATGTCGCTGCTCTCGCGCAGTCCGCGCACGCGCGACGTCGCCGCCCTTCGCGACAGCGAGGTGTGGCGCCTGCCGCGCTCGGGCTTCAACGCGCTCACCGAGCATCATCCCGAGGTGCTGCCGGCGCTGATGCGCAACGTCGCCGTCCGCAACATCACGGGATCGTCCAAGCGCCAGCGCCAGCCACGCACTTTCGCCCTGCTGCCGGCCGGGCCGCACATACCGTCGGCGCGCTTCGCGGTGATGCTCTCCGCCGCGCTCGGCCGGATCGGCGATCGCGTGCAGATGCTGGACAGCGAGTCGATGCGCGAGGAACCGGAATGGTTCGCGCGCTGCGAGATGGACCATGCCTTCGTCCTCTATCGCGCCGACAGCACGCTTACGCCCTGGACCGAGCTTTGCCTGCGCCAGGCCGACTGCCTGGTGGTGGTCCGCAACGGTGACGAGACCCATCCGACGCGGCTGCCCTTCGAGGTCGAGGCGGCGCAGCGCGGCGCGGTGTTCCATCGCCGCCGCGAGCTGGTGCTGCTGCACGAGGGCCACGATCCGGGCTCGGGCACGACGGCGTCGATGCTCGCGGGCGGCCTCTATGGCCAGCACCATCATGTGCGGCTCGACCTCCCGTCCGACTTCGACCGGCTGGCGCGGCTGATCACCGGTCACGCGGTCGGCGTGGTGATGGCAGGCGGCGGGGCCCGGTCGTTCGGCCATGTCGGCGTGGTGAAGGCGTTGCGCGCCTCCGGCGTTCCGATCGACCAGGTCGGCGGCACCAGCATGGGCGCCATCGTCGCCGCCGCGGTCGCCGCCCGCTGGACCGACGAGGAGATGGCCGAGCGCTTCCGCAATTCCTTCGTCGCCTCCAATCCGCTGCACGACTACACCCTGCCCTTCGTCTCGCTGTTCGGCGGCCGGCACGTCTCGCGCCTGCTGCAGTCGGCCTTCGGCGAGAAGGACATCGAGGACCTGATCCTGCCGTTCTATTGCGTGACGGCCAATCTCACGACCGCCAGCGCCGACGTGCATCGCGTGGGCAAGCTGTGGCGCTGGCTGCGCGCCTCGGTGTCGCTGCCGGGCGTGCTGCCGCCCTTCAACGAGGCAGGTCAGGTCCATGTCGATGGCGGAGTGATCGACAACTTCCCAGTGCGCGTCATGCGCAAGACCGGCCGCGGCGTGACCATCGGCATCGACATCGATACCGGCGGCGCCCTGTCGGCGGGCGAAGGCGTGGAGGAATCCTGGTCGGCCTGGGAGTTCTTCCGCCGCCTCACCTGGCGCCGCAAGGAGACACTGCCCATCCCTTCGATCGTGCGCATCCTGCTGCGCTCGGCCCTGGTGTCGAGCGCGGCCCGCACCATCGAGGAGCGCACCGCCGCCGACCTGCTGATCACGCCGCCGCTCACCAAATACGACCTGCTCGACTGGACGAGCTTCGACGCGGCCGTCGAGATCGGCTATCGCACCGCCATGGAAGCGTTGGACAAGGCGAAGACGCTGCCGGTGGGTGCGCGCATCTTCGTGAGCTAAGCCAGGAACTTCAGGCTGTTCGTCACCTTGTCGACGATCTTGCGCGGCCCGTGGACGCCAATGCCGACAAAATTCAGCGCATCGACCGGGGCGGCAGCGAACGCGGCGCGATTGTCGTCGTCATTGGCTGTCTTGAACATCTCCCCGATGTAGACGGCCGGCACCAGCTCGCGGCTGAGCGCGCGCTGATGGGTGCGGCGCAGCTCCTCGAGGGTCGCGCCGAACACGAAGATCGGCTCGCGTGTCAGTGAGCTATAGGAGCGGCCGCTCGCATCGACATAGGTGCCGCCCTTGAGATAGTCGTGCGTGGCGGCGATGCCGCCGGCCAGGAAGGCCGCGACATTGGCGACCTGCCAGGCCGCGAGATCGCGCCGCAGCACCAAAGCGGTCTTGGTGTCGTAGATCATGGTCCCCATATCGGGCATGCTGGCCCCTTGGTCTTGAACGTTTGTGCATGGACGCCTCCGACCAGATCCGATTCGAGCCGACCCAGTCCGGCCTGCAGCGCCTGCAGGCGCGGTTCGGCGGCCATGCCTTCGACCTGCACCGCCACGAGACCTACGCCGTCGGGCTGACGCTGTGGGGCGCGCAATCCTTCCACTATCGCGGCGCACTGCGCACCAGCAGCGCCGGACAGGTCATGGTCATCCATCCCGACGAGGCGCATGACGGGCACGCCAGCGTCGACGCGGGCTTCGCCTATCGCATGCTCTATGTCGATCCGGCCGCCGTCGGCGCGGCTCTCTGCGGTACGGCACCTTTCGTGCCCGAAGTGGTGGCGGACGATGCCGTGCTCGCGAAGCTGCTCCGCGAAGCCTTCGCCGATTTCCCGCAAGCCCTCGAGCCGATCGCCGTCGACGCCATTGTCGAGCGCCTGGCGACCCGACTGTCGGCCCGCAGCGATGCCGGACCGAGGTCGAAGCGCGACGTCACGGCTCAACGCGCCGTCCACCGCGCCCGCGACTTCCTGGTCGCCGAAGCACCACGAACGGTGGCCTCGGAAGAGCTGGAACGGGTCGCCGGCCTCGATCGCTTTGCCCTCGCCCGCCACTTCCGCACGGCCTTCGGCACCTCGCCGCATCGCTTCCAGGTCGGCCAGCGCCTGGCCCGTGCGCAGGCGATGATCGCGACCGGCCGCTCGCTCTCCGAGACGGCCGCCGCCACCGGCTTCGCAGACCAGAGCCACCTCACGCGTCACTTCGCGGCGCGATTCGGCCTGACGCCGGGCCGCTGGGCGGCGCTGTCCCGCGCCTAGAGCCCGCCGTTCACGACCAGGCACTGGCCCGAGACATAGTCGCTGTCGGGGCTGCAGAAGAGATAGACCGAGCCCGCCGCCTCTTCCGGCAGGCCGCCGCGGCCAAGTGGGATCATCTGGTTCATGGCGGCGATGCGGCCGCCCTGCACGCCGATCTTCACCTTGCGACCCTGCACCTCGATCTCACCGGACTCGCCCTGGGTGAGGGGCTTGGTGAGGCGCGTCTGGATGTAGCCGAAGGCCACGGCGTTCACCGTGACGTCGTAGCGGCCGAACTCCTTGGCAAGGGTCTTGGTGAGGCCGACGATGCCCGCCTTGCCCGCCGAATAGTTCGACTGGCCGGCGTTGCCGTTCACGCCCGAGGTCGAGGAGATGTTCACGACCTTGCGCACGATGCGCTTGCCCTCGGCCCGCTCCTTCTCGACCGCCGTCTTGAAGTGCTGCTGGAAGGCGCGCAGGACGCGGAACGGTGCCGTCAGGTGCACGTCGAGGATGGCGTACCACTGCTCGTCGCTCATCTTCTGGATGACCGAGTCCCAGGTGTAGCCGGCGTTGTTCACCACGACATGGCAATCGCCGAAAGCGTCGACCGCGGTCTTCACGATACGATCGCCGAAGTCGGGCTTGGCGACGTCGCCCGTGCAGGCCACGGCCTTGCCGCCCATCTTCTCGATCTCGGCGATGGTCTCCTTGGCCGGCGCCTCGTCGATGTCGTTGATCACCACCTTGGCGCCGTCGCGCACCAGGCGCAGCGCGATCTCCTTGCCGATGCCGCGTCCCGAACCGGTGACGATCGCCACCTTGCCATCCATCTGACCCATGTGACGTCTCCTAGTTCAAAGCGACCGTGGCGTTGCCCTGCAACGTGTCCTGGCCGTTCTGGTTGGTGCATTTGACCTCGAGGTCGACCAGCTTCTGGCCGCCCTCCTCGCGCTTGCCCGTGACCTTGCCGCTCACGGTGATGACGTCGCCCACCCAGGTGATCGAGGTGAAGCGCGTGCCGAGAGTGCGCACCTGCGCTTGCGGCACGAACGAGGTGACGAGGCGGCCGAGGAAGGCCATCGACAGCATGCCGTGGGCGAACACGTCCTTGAACCCGAACTTCTTGGCGAAGTCGATGTCGACGTGGATCGGATTGTGGTCGCCCGAGCCACCGCAATAGAGGGCGAGCTGGTGGCGGCTGATCGGCGGCAGGACGATCGGCTTGAGATCGTCGCCGACCTTCACGTCGGCATACTTGGGAGCGGTAGCGGTCATGATGTCCTCCCTCACTTCTTCGCGGCGTCGGGATTGCGCACGACGGTGATGCCCTTGGCCTTGGCCACGGCCTTGCCGGACTGGTCCTTGAGCTCGGTCTCGGAGACCACGAACCAGAGCGCGCCGCCCTTCTTGTCGTAGATGTCGACCACCTTCTGCTGGCAGGTGATCTTGTCGCCGACATGTACGGGCGCGAGATATTCGTAGTGCTGCTCGCCGTGCAGGATCAGGCCGATATCGACGTTCAGGAGCCGAAGCAGGCCGCCTTTGTCGGGATCGTCGTTGGTGACGGCGGTGAGATAGGTCGGCGGCGCGGGGATCGCGCGGTAGCCGGCCTTCTTGGCGGCAGCCTCGTCGACATAGATCGGGTCTTCCTCGCCGATGGCCTTGCAGAACAGCTTGAGCTTGCCCGCCTCGGCCACGGCGGTGAATGCCTTGAACTCATGGCCGATGTGCTTCTTGTCGATCTGCACGTCTTCCTCCCGGATCCGCCCAAAAATGAAAAACCCCCTCTCCGACGGGCGGAGAGAGGGTCGTTCGATCGACGAACTACTCGAAGCGGCCGACGATGGCCACGCTCGACACGTTCTCTCGCGGCGCGCCGCCGAGGTTGTGCGTCATGCCGATCCTGGGGTCCTTGAGCTGGCGCGCGCCGGCGCGGCCCTGGAACTGCAGGTACATCTCGTAGAGCATGCGCAGGCCCGAGGCGCCGATCGGATGGCCGAAGCACTTGAGGCCGCCGTCGATCTGACAGGGGATCTTGCCGTCGGCGTCGTAGAAGCCGTCGAGCACGTCCTTCCAGCCCTCGCCCGGCTTGGAGATGTGCAGGTCTTCCATGGTGACCAGCTCGGTCACGGAGAAGCAGTCGTGCACCTCGAACATCGAGACTTCCTTGCGCGGGTCCTTGATGCCGGCCTCTTCATAGGCCTTCTTGGAGGCGATGCGCGTGGTGTGGAAGTAGCTGCCGTCCCACGAATTGTGGCCCGATTCGGAGCCGTTCGAGACGGAGAGCTGCAGCGCCTTCACCGAGACGATGTTCTGCTTGCCCATCGCCTTGGCGATTTCCGGCGTGGTCACGATGGCCGCCGCCGCGCCGTCCGACACGCCGCAGCAGTCGAACAGGCCGAGCGGCGAGGCGATCATCGGCGCGTTCAGGATGGTGTCCATCTCGACGGCCTTCTGCAGATGCGCCTTGGGGTTCTTGGCGCCGTTCTGATGGCTCTTCCACGAGACGTGGCCGATCGCCTTCTTGAGGTCCTCGCCCGAGACGCCGTGCGCGGTCATGTAGGCGGTGGCGAGCTGGGCGAAGTTGCCCGGCGCCGTGCCGTTGGCGCTCCACAGCGCCTGCAGCGGACCGCCGCGGCCGCCCGGCAGGCCGCCGTAGCCGGTGTCCTTCAGCTTCTCGACGCCGAGAGCGATGGCGATGTCAGCCGCGCCCGAGGCGACGGCGTAGCAGGCGCCGCGGAAGGCCTCGGTGCCCGAGGCGCACATGTTCTCGACATGCGTCACCGGGATGTTGGGCAGCCGCAAGGTGGTCGACATCGGGATGCCCGACTTGCCGACATGCACCTCGTCGATCGCGGTCGAGAACCAGGCCGCGTTCAGCTGGTTGGGATCGATGCCGGCATCGGCGATCGCTTCCTTGTACGCTTCGAGCATCAGCTCTTCGGCGCCGCTATCCCAGCGTTCGCCGAACTTCGAGCAGCCCATGCCGAGAATGGCAACCTTGTCCTTGATACCGCGAGCCATGTGGGACTCCTTGGGTCGTGAGAGGTGGAATTCTACGCTTTTGCCCGGTGGAAGGCGATAAGAGCCGCCAGGCTCAGACCGGTGCCGCCTTCCAGAAATACCGCTTGAAGCCGCCGCGCATCGTGTCGTTGTCGCGGATGCGGAAGGTCATGCGCATCTTGGCGCCGACCTTGACCTGTTCCTTATCGCTGTCGGTGAAGTCGGCCATGAAGCGACCGCCCTCGGGGAAGGTGATCATGCCGTAATAGGCCGGCGGATCCGGAGAGTAAGTGAGCGAGTCCGCCGTGAACGACATGACGTTGGCCTCGAGCCCCGCCATGCGGTGCGGCTCCTGGCTGTCGATCGCGTGGCAGTTCGGATTGACGCAGACCTGGCTGCGCGGGAACTGCACGGTGCCGCAGACCTTGCACTTGCCGCCCACCAGCCCGTAGATCATGTCGCGCTTGCGCCACAGGACCGAGAGCGCGGTCTTCTTGTCGAACTCCGCGCGCATGCCCTTGTCGATCGGCAGCATCTCGTTGAAGGCGAGGAACTTCATGTAGTTCTTCTCTTCCTTGCGCCGCGCCAGCCAGCCCGACACGCCCTTGCGCTTGGGCAGCTTGGCGTTCTCGGCGGTGACCTCGAACACCAGCACGTCGGCGCCCTGACCGAAGGCGACGACCATGATCTTGTCGCCTTCCTTGGCCGTCTCGAGTGCATCGACCAGCATGACCAGCGCGTGCGCCGCGCCGGTGTCGCCGAGAGTGGCGCCCATCAGGTCGCGCACCGCGCCCTCGGCAATACCGCAGGCCTTGGCCATCTGCTTCGGCACCGCCGGCATCAGGCTCGGCATGATGAACTGGGTGATGTCGCTGCCCTTCAGCTTGCAGGCGGCGAGTGCGGCCTTCACCGCCGGCGGCACGATCTTCGAATAGCCCTCGTCGCGGATCCAGCGCTCTTCCCAGCCGTAATCGAAGTCGGTCTCATCGCCGCGGAAGTGATCGACGAAATCCATCGACACCGAGTGATGGCCCACGAGCTTCGCGATCACATTCTCCGTGCCGCAGAGCAGCGCCGCGGCGCCGTCGCCATAGTTGAGCTCGTTCGCGGAAGCCACGCGCGCCATGCGCTTGTCGGCGGCGGCGACCAGCGAGGCACCGCCGTCCTTCGCGGCGTTGAGACCGGCGACCAGCGCCTGCGTGCCCGCCTTCAGCGAGCCCGCGACGTCGGAGGCCGACAGGTTCTGCTCGATCGACAAAGCCGTGCCGATCACGCCGGCATTCTGGCGATCCTTGAAGGGATGCGTGGTCGATGCGAAGTAGATGTTGCGGACATCTTCCGGCTTGTGGCTCGTCAAGCAATCGCGCGAGGCTTCGACCGCCATGGTGATCGAGTCCTCGTCCCAGTTGGCCATCGAGCGCTCGCCCTTGGCGAGGCCGCGCAGGCCGGCAGCAAACCACTTGTTGGCGTCGTACACCGACTGACGGTTGAGGCGGAGCCGCGGCACGTAGGCCCCGTAGGCGACGATCCCGACCATCTTGATTTCCTCCGGCTGAACGCTTGTTCACAGAGTCCTAGCGCGCCGGTCCGGACGGGGCAAACGGAACTACCGTCCGGCCTGCGGAACCGGTTGCGGCGGCAGCTCCCGAAAGAGATTCTTGTACCCGGCGCCTTCCGGGATGTGCAGGAAGCGCTTGCCGTCGCGCACTTCGACCCAGGGCTGCACGGTGACGATGGTGCGCTCGCTCGCCTGGCTCAGCGCGCCCGTGACGGTGCCGCCCTCGGCCAGCAATTCGAGGTTCTTGGTCGTGGCGTGCACGAGCGTGCGCTTGCCCGCCTTCGCCTCGTCGATCGCGTCCTGCGCGCGGATCCACACCGAGTCGACCGACTCCGAACCGTCATGCAGTGCCACCTGATCCTCCGGCGCCTCTGCGATGAAGAACCAGGTATCGAAGCGCTTGGGCGCGAAAGTCGGCGTGATCCAGTGCGCATAGGGCATCATGAGATCGGTCGCGAGCTCGAGATCCTCGCCCTCGACGAAGTCGACCATGGTCGCCTCGTTCTTCACCAGCTTCGCGCGCCACTTCTGCTCCAGCCCCTTGAGATCGGCCGCCGCGACCAGCGCGCGCTGGCCGCGCTTGCGGGCGAGCAGGATGCCGCATTCCTCGAACGCCTCGCGCACGCCGGCGACGCGGAACTTGAGCTCACCGGCGGAGATCCTGTCGGCGCCACCGCAGCGCGCCTTGAGCTGCGGATTGCCGTCGGAGTCCTCGAGCTTGCCGCCCGGGAAGACCAGCGCGCCGGAGAAGGCGTCGATCGACTGGTGGCGCACCACCATGAAGACTTCGAGAATCGAATCGGCGTCGCCCGCCTTGGACGGGCGCACCAGCAGCACGGTGGTGGCTGGACGCGGAACAGGCGGCTCTTTTTTGGGGCTATCGTTCATTTGGCCATTGTTCCATAGCGGCCGGACCTGTTCCAATGCTCGCCTGCGCAGAGCGAGCGATCGGTTCCGCACAGAGGAGGCGACCATGTCGATGAGCAACAACCTGCCGCCCGGCATGGCCGAGCACATGAAGGTCCTGCATGCGCGGTGCGGATGGCTGATCGCCTTCGGCGCGATCTCGCTGCTTGCCGGCATCGTGGCGCTGGGCAGCGTGGTGATGGCGACCGCGTCCGCCGTGATCATCGTCGGCGTGATGATGCTGGTGGTGGGCGTGGTCGAGATCATTGCCGCCTTCGGCGTGCGCAGCTGGGGCCGGTTTTTCTTCTGGCTGATCCTGGGCGCCCTCTACGTCTTCGCGGGTCTGATCTGCCTGCAGAACCCGTTCGAGGCCGCCGCTCTCCTCACCCTGGCGCTCGGCATCGCACTGATCGTCGGCGGCCTGCTGCGCATCTTCCTCGCCACGCAGATGAAGAACGGCACCCCCTGGGGCTGGGTCGTCGTCTCGGGCATCCTGAGCTTCCTGCTCGGCCTGATGATCGTGATTCATTGGCCGGCCTCGAGCTTCTTCGTGCTCGGTATCTTCCTCGGCATCGACCTGATCTTCATCGGCATGGCCTGGCTGTCGATGGGGCTGGCCTTGAGGCGCTTCACCGCCGGCTGACGACCACTAGATGTTGTGGGCGTCACCAGCAATTACCGTAAAGGGTATCGAATCTAATGGGAGACTTGTGTTCGAAGACCATGCGCAGACACTCCAGCCGGCTTCGGCTCTGATCGCGCATCGTTTGTACATTATTGATTGACTTTAGTAAACACATAATGCACACTTACGTCTGTCTTCCCGGGGCCTGGATGGGCGCCTGGTCCTGGCAGTTCGTGCTGGAGAGGCTGCGCGCGGCCGGCCGCGATGCCCGCGCCCTGCCCTTTCGCGGCGTCGGCGAGCGTGCCGCCGAGCTGGCGCCCGATCTCGACAACGACGTCTTCCTCGCCGACACGATCGCGGCTCTGGAGAAAGAGGACCTGCGCGACATCGTGCTGGTGGGCCATAGTTTCGGCAGCCTGATCGCGACCCTGGTCACCGATCGCGTGCCCGAGCGCATCGGCCATCTGGTGATCATCGACGGCGGCATCGCCCAGCACGGCCAGTCGATCTTCGGCCGCATCCCGCCCGCCATCGTCGCCAAGCGCAAGACGCTGATCAGGATCGTGAACGGCACCGAGGTGCTACCCTTCGCGCCGGTCACGCGCCTGATCATCGACGATCCCGAGCTTGCGGCGTGGACGCACCGCCAGCTCACGCCGCATCCGGTCGCCTGCTACACCAAGCCGATCACCTTGCATCATCCCGCAGGCAACGGCCGGCCGATGACCTACATCGCCTGCACCAAGCCGCGCTATCCCGTCTCCGCCGGCATGCACGAGAAGGTGCAGACGATGGACCACATCCGCTACCGCCCGATCGAAGCCGGCCACAACTGCATCATCTCCGCGCCGGACCTCGTCGCGCGCGAGCTATTGGAGATCCCATGACCGAGCAGCTCATGATCCTGGTCGCCGGCCCCTATCGCGGCGGCACCGGCGACGATCCCGTGAAGATCCAGGCGAACGTCGAGGCGATGGAGGAGATGTCGCTCAAGGTCTTCCGTCGCGGACACCTGCCGGTGATGGGTGAGTGGTTCGCCCTGCCGCTCCTGAAGTATGCCGGCTCGAAGAAGATCGGCGACGCGGTCTTCGACGAGATCTTCCATCCCGTGGCACGCGAGTTGATCGGCAAGTGCGATGCCGTCCTGCGCATCGGCGGCGCCTCGTCGGGCGCCGACGATATGGTCGCGACCGGCCGCAAGCTCGGCAAGACGATCTTCAACGCACTCGAGGAGATCCCGCCCCGGACGCGCTGAAGGCGCTCAGCGGGGCAATTTCGCCAACTCGGCCAGCGCCGCACTGCGTTCGACGAATCCCTCGGGACAAGTCGTGGCCGCCGACTGCAACAGTGGCGTCGCCTCGGCCGCGTTGGCGCGCAAGAGGAGCCATTCGGCGAGATAGAACGCCGCCTCGCATTTCTGCTCGGGCGTGGCCGCCGCCGCCTGCATCCCTTCGGCAGAGCGCCGGCCGAGATAGAAATCGATGACGGCGTACGGCCAGTCCTGGTCCTTGAGCTTCGCGGCACTGGCGGAAAGCTCGGTCGCACCCTCCGGACCGACATGGCGGCGCGCCAGAAAACGCCAGATCATCGCGTAAGGCTCATCGTCCGTCAGCTCCGCAGCTTTCGAAAAGTCCGCTGTGGCGGCCGAGAAATCGGCGCGCACGAAATGCGCTCGGCCACGTGTCGCGTAGCCGGCGGCGGATGGTTGAAGCCTGAGAACCTCGGTCATGTCCGCGATTACGTGGTCGTAGTCGCCTTTTATTTCATAGCCGAGGGCCCGGCGGTTGAGGGGAAGAGCGGCATCCTTGCCAGTCCACAAACCCGCACCGATGATGGCCGTGCAGCCCTCGACGATCTGCTCGCCGGTCGGCCCCTCGGACTTGAAGCACCATTGCAGGGGCTGGCCGAGGATCGCTCCGTCGCTCGCCTTCTGCGCCCGCCGGCAGCGATCGAAAGCGTCGCTGATCTCGTTGCTGCCGGTCAGACTCACGGTCCAGCCGCCAGGCTCGACCTTCGGGAAAGTGAAGCGCATCTGGCTGCCCGCACGGAATTCGCGCACGAACATATCAAGCTCCTCGACCGCGACCTCGAACACCAGGAAGGTGTTGCCGTCGGTGAAGCGGGTCGCCGTCGCGCCGCTCTTTTCGACGACCCAGTCGCCCCCTGGATAGATCGACATGGTGACGGCGTATTCGTCGTTCTCCTTGAGTCGCCATTGCTTGCCGGTCATGTGGACCGTGAAAGTCTTGTCTCCCTGGTAGAATTTGATCGCGAGAGACCTGTCGTTGGTCTTCTGCGTGATGCCACAGACGGGTGCCTTGGCTCCGTCGGAAAGGCCGCCATAGGCCTCCCAGTCGCCCCTCCGCGCAAAAACCGCCGTCTGCGCCTGCGCGGATTCCGAGTACAGCGCCGCAAGCAAAAGCGCGCCCGCAAGCAAGCCTCGACCGATCCCCATGATGCCTCCCAGGACCCTATATCGAGGCAAGTCTAGGGAGGGCAAAGCGAAAGTCGACAGCGGGGACAGCCCCGCTGTCAGAAAGTCTCCTTGAACGGACGCAGGTCGATCTCGTGCGTCCAGGCGCTGCGCTGCTGGGTGTGCAGGTGCCAGTAATTGTCGACGATGGCATCGACCTTGAGCAGGCCGTCGGGGCCGACCTGCTCGGCGCGGCCGGGCATGCGCGACAGCAGGCGGTCGCCCTCGATGCCGCCGTCGATGATGACATGCGCCACATGGATGCCCTGCGGCCCGAACTCGCGCGCCATGGACTGGACCAGCAGGCGCAGGCCGCCCTTGGTGGCGTTGAAGGCCGCGAACTTCGGCCGGCCGCGCATGGAGCCCGAGGCGCCGGTGAAGATCACCGTGCCACGCCCCAGCGGCGCCAGGCGACGCATGGCCTCGCGGCCGAACAGGAAGCCCGCGAAGCAGCCGACCCGCCAGGACTCCTCGAAATGCTTGGCCGTCATCTCCCGGAAATCGACGGCGGCGTTGTTGCCCATGTTGAAGACGAAGAGATCGGCCGGCGAGCCGTCGGCATCGTCGGCCATGGCCTTGTCGAACAGACGGATGACCTCTTCTTCCCTGGTGCCGTCGACCGTCACCGCCGTGGCCGAGCCGTTCTCTTTGCGGATGGTCTCTACGACCTTGTCGATCTTCTCCGTCGTGCGTCCGCCGACCAGAACGTGATGGCCTTCCTTCGCGAAGCGGCGGCTCGCCGCGCCGCCGATGCCGCGCTCGGCGCCGACGCCCAGGATGAGGGCTTTGGGTTTCTTGGCCATGGCAGGTCCTCGCAAGGGTGAGAGAGTGTCGTTTCAGAACTTGTCCCACCGGCCCCCGCTTCGCTACGGTCCGGCCGCATGAAATTACCTCCGTACCCCATGATCGATCTCGATCCCGGCGCGCCGCTCGACATTCATCGCGCCAAGGTCCTCCCCGAGTGGATCGACTGGAACGGCCACATGAACGTCGGCTACTACGTTGTCGCCTTCGACAAGGCGACCGATACGCTGTGCCAGCAGTTCGGCGTCGGCTGGGAATATACGCGCGAGAAGATCGGCATGACCTTCGTGATCGAAGCCCACGTTACCTACGATCGCGAGGTCAAGGAGGGCGATGGCTTGCGCATCACCACGCAGATCCTCGACCATGACGCCAAGCGCATCCATTACATGCACGAGATGTATCACGCCGACGAAGGCTATCTCGCCGCGACCAACGAGCTGATGCTGATGAACATCGACTTCGCGACGCGCCGCTCGGCCCCATGGCCGGACTGGGCGATGCCGCGCATCGAGAAGGCGGCGACGGCCCATGCCAGGCTGCCACGTCCCAAGCAGGCTGGCCGCCTCATCGGCATCAAGCGCAAGTAGAAGAGTAGAGTCCCAAGTCCATGACCGTGAAGCTGACGTATGACATGCCGGAGCTCGTCACTCGCGCGCCTCTCGACATCCACCGCTCGACCGTGTTGCCCGAATGGGTCGACTGGAACGGCCACATGAACGTGGCCTTCTACGTCGCCGCCTTCGACCAGGCGTCGGGCAGCTTCATGCGCAACATGGGATTGGGCCGGAACTACGTCGACAACAAGCTCGGCATGACCTTCGTGCTCGAAACCCACGTCACCTACGACCGCGAGATGCGCGGCGGCGCGCCCATGCGCTTCACCACCCAGCTCCTCGACCGCGACGCCAAGCGCGTGCACGTGTTCCACGAGATGTATCACGCCGAGCAGGGCTATCTCGCCGCGACCAACGAGACGATCGTGATGAACATCGACTATGCGACCCGCCGCTCGGCGCCATGGCCGAAGCAGGCCGCCGAGCGACTCGAAGCCGTGTGGGCAACGCACAAGGAGCTACCGCGGCCGGCAAAGTCCGGCCGGATGATGGGACTTAAGAAGTCTTAGGGACCGCGGGCCTCCAGGCCCGCTCAGATCATGATGCGGGCCTGGAGGCCCGCGGTCCGGCAAGAGCCTTGAGCGCCTCGCCGGCAGCGCGATAGGGCAGCCAGTTCTTGATCCACCGAAACCCGACCTTCTCGTAGAAGCCGCGCGCGGGGTTCCAGTCGAGGACGTTGAGGTCGATGCGCTTGTAGCCCTTGATCTCGCATTCCTGCGCCAGCGCCTGCATCAGCGCGCGGGCGACGCCGCCGCGGCGTTCGGCCGGGATCACCCAGATATCCTCGATGAAGATGCCGCGGGCGGCCGTCCAGACCGAGTAGTTGAAGGTATAGAGCGCGAAGCCGACGGGCTTGCCGCCGCGCTCGGCGAT
>Ga0335083_10003508_pt1 | contig 20298 bp, 12 predicted proteins | sample Lox_Sample_42_FD_206716 | JGI IMG/M metagenome (GOLD analysis project Ga0335083, IMG submission 206716) | Soil microbial communities from Loxahatchee National Wildlife Refuge, Florida, United States - Lox_Sample_4.2 | ecosystem: Environmental > Terrestrial > Soil > Wetlands | place: USA...
CGTTCAGCACGTTGGCGTGACCACCCGGCGCGATCATCAGCGCCCCGTAGAGGCCGATGAACCCGGCGGCCAGCGTGATCAACGCCGGCGCGATGGGCAGCCGAGCGAACAGCATCCGGGTCAGCCAGGCAGAGACCCGCTGGTTGATCGCCCGATCGACCAACCCGGCGGTGGCCTTCTGCGCTTCGCGGTAGACGTCGCGCTCCGCCAGACGCCGAGACGCGGCGTCGACGATCCGGGTGGCGCGGTCGAACCGAGCCGGCTGCAGCCAGACGCCGTCGGCGCTGGCGACCAGCACCTGCGGTCCCAGCTGGGCGCGCAGCCGCTCGATGGCGCCCTCGGCGTCGCCGTCCAGCTCACGCCGGTCCATGTTGGGCGGCAACCGGCGCGGCAGCGGGATCGAGCCGTCGGTGGCGATCACCACGTTCACATCGCGCAGTCGCCCCAGCTGGCGGATCGCGCGGTCGACGACCCGCAAGCCGCCGACCCGCATGCGCGCGCCGCGCGCTTCCAGCCGGGTGGCGCGCAGGATGACGGGAACGCGCTCTTGTACGACCGGCGTGACGGCACGTGAGAGCGTCGGTGACGTCACCCGCGCTACCCGGTCCAGCTCGCCCGCGCCTTCTATCATCATGCGACACAGTCCCCGGCGTAGCCCAACCCCACGGGGTTCCCTACAATGCCACCCACCCCATCCTGACTCAAGCGGATCTAGTGCCGGAGCAGCGGCTTTGCGGCGACTTTTTTTGTGATTTCACCGGGCCGCGGTCAGGACGTTGACGACGTGACGTCGGCTACACGAGGGGGTCTTCCGGGAGGCAGGGCGCGATGACCCGCAGCATCAGCGGGTGGCAGAGGCCGTTGCTCCAGACCGAGCCCCGCCGCCGGAACAGATCCTTCTGGTTGTATTTCAGCTGGTTGCCGTCGCCGTCGCTGACCGTGCACCCCGCCTCGCGCAGGATCACCTCGGGCGCGCAGGTGTCCCATTCCTGCTCGGCGGGCGACAGGTTCAGCACGGCGTCCAGGTCGCCGCGCGCCAGCGCCATGTGCTTGACGGAGGCGCCCATCGCCACGGAGCGCGGCGCCAGGCCGGAAGCCGCCAGGCACTTGCCCAGCCCCTCGTCCGGGTTCAGGCGTGAGATTCCGACCCGCAGCTCGCCCGGCTCGCTCCGCCGAGAGGTCCGCACCTGCGTGCTGATCCCCTTGCTGTCCATGAACGCGCCACCGCCGCGCACGGCGTGATACAGCGCCTGGCGCACCGGCTGGTAGACGACGCCCAGGACCGCCTGGCCGTCGACGCACAGGGCGATGTGCACGGAGAAGTCGCCGGTCTGGGCCAGAAAGTCGCGGGTGCCATCCAGCGGATCCACGATCCACAGGCGCGACTTGCCGAAGCGCGAGCCGTCGTCGAGCGACTCCTCTGTCAGGACCCCGTCGGCCGGAAACGCCGTGCGCAGCCGATCCTGGATCAGCGCGTCGGCCGCGTGGTCGGCCGCCGTGACGGGCGACTGGTCGGGCTTGAGCTCCATCGGGACGTCAGCTTTTCCGTAGAACTCGAGGATGACCCGGCCCGCGTCGCGGGCGGCCTCGCAGGCAATCTGACGCTCTCGATCGAGCTGGCTCACGGGCCAAGCCTAGCAGAGGGCGTCGCCGCCCGCGCCGGTGAGCTGGAGAGCGCGGCCTGCCGTTCCGCCGCCTCCCGCGTGAAGGCCGCGCGCCCGTCCATCAACTCGCGGAACCAGGTCTCGAGCGCCATGAGGTTCCAGATCCGCTCGCCGTGGTCCTCGCCGGCGCGGTGCCGGTCCAGCAGCGCCTCGACCGCGGCGGGCTCGAAGAGCCCGCGTTGCCGGGCGGCCTGCGAGAGCAGCAGGTCGCGCGCGACGCCGTGCAGGCGCCCCGCCAGCCAGCGGCCGATCGGCAGCGCAAAGCCCTTCTTGCGGCGCGCGACGATCTCGTGGGGCACCAGGTCCTGGAACGCCCGCTTGAGGATCGCCTTGCCCCGGCCGCGCCGCAGCTTCATCCGCCCGGGCAGCGCCGCGCCCAGCTCGACCACGTCGTGATCGCAGAACGGCGCCCGCGCCTCCAGGCCGTGGCTCATGCTGGCGACGTCGACCTTGGCCAGGATGTCGTCGGGCAGGTAGGTGTCGCTGTCCAGCTCCTGCAACCGGCCGACGACGTCACGCGCGGCGCTGGCCTGCAGGCGCGTCGCGAACGCCTCGGCGGTGGCGTCGCGGGCGAAGCGCTCGCGGAGCTCGGGGGTGTAGATGGCGCTCTTCTCGGCGGCGGAGAAGTGGCAGATGAACCGCAGGTAGCGCTCGGCCTCGCCGGCCGACAGGCGCGCGCCGTACTCGCGCAGCCAGCGCGCGCGTCCGCCCGGCGCCGCTCGCAACGCGCCCGCGACGGCGGCGCCCAGCGGGGCGGGCAGCCGCCCCAGCAGGTCCGCCACGTGCGCCCAGTTGTAGCGGCGGTAGCCGCCGAAGGCCTCGTCGCCCGCGTCGCCTGACAGCGCGACGGTCACGTGGCGGCGCGCGAGCTCGCACAGGTAGCGGGTCGGGACCGCCGAGCTGTCGCCGAACGGCTCGCCGTGGTGCCGGACGATCGACGGCAGGAGGCCGATCATGTCCGGCTGGACCACCAGCTCGTGGTGCTCGGTGCGGTAGCGCTGGGCCACCAGGCGCGCGAACGGCAGCTCATCGTCCGACCGGCCGCCTTCGGAGAAACCGACCGAGAACGTCTTCACGGGCGCGCCGGTCGCGCGCGCCATGCAGGCCACCACGATCGACGAATCGATGCCGCCCGAGAGAAAGGCGCCCAGCGGCACGTCGGACATCAGGCGCTCGGTGACCGCCTTCTCGACGGTGGCGCGCACGCGGGCCGCCGCCTGATCCTTGTCCAGATCAGCCAGCGCCGGCGCGAAGCTGGCCCGGTAATAGCGCCGCACGACCGGCGCGCCGCCGCAGCGAAGCTCCAGCGTGTGTCCAGCCGGCAGCTTCTTCACCCCCTGGTAGATCGTTTCGGGCGCGGGGACGTACTGCAGGGCCAGGTAGGCGTCCAGCGCGGGCAGCGACAGGGTCGCGGGCGTGCGCTCGTCGGCCATCAGCGCCCCCAGCTCGGACGCGAACACGAACCCGTCCGCGCGCTCGGCGTAGAACATCGGCTTCTCACCGAAGCGATCGCGCGCCAGCAGCAGGGTCCCGGCCCGCGCGTCCCAGACCGCCAGCGCGAACATGCCGCGCAGCAGCTCTGGCAGGCGCGCCCCGACCTCTTCATAGAGGTGGGCCACCACCTCGGAGTCGCTGCCGCTGCGGAACCGGTGCCCCTTGGCGACCAGCTCGGCGCGCAGCTGGGCGTGGTTGTAGATCTCGCCGTTCACGACGATCGCGATCTGGCCGTCCTCGTTGGTCATCGGCTGCCGGCCGGCCTCGGAGAGGTCGATGATCGAGAGCCGCCGGTGGGCGAGCGCGATCGGGCCGCGGGTGAAGAAGCCCTCTCCGTCGGGGCCGCGGTGGACCATCGCGGCGGCGAACCGTTCGGCCGCGCCCGCCGGGGGTGGCGCGTCCGGACGCGGCGCCAGCGCCCCGGCGATCCCGCACATCAGGCCGCGCGCCCCTTGGCCGCCAGCAGCTCGTCGTAGAGGCGAACCGTCTCGTCCAGCACGCGGTCGACGCTGAACTGCGCGGCGATGTGGGCCCGCCCGCGCGCCCCCATCGCGCGGCGGGCCGGGCCGTCCAGCGCGACCATCCGGCCGATGGCGCGCGCCAGCGCCCGGGTCCCCAGCGTCGGCACCTCGAACCCGCTCTCGCCGTCCAGCACCAGCCGATCGATGTTCGCCGCGTGCGAGACGACCGCCGGCAGCCCGCAGGCGTGCCCCTCGAGGACGGCGTTGGGCAGCCCTTCCCAGAGCGAGGGCATCAGCAGCGCGTCGGCGGCCTGATACAGCGAGAGCATCTCCGTGACCGGGCCCAGGAACGTCACCCGGTCGGTCAGCTTCAGCGTGGCGAGCAGGCGAGGCAATGCCGCTGCCACCATTCGATCGCGCTTTCGACCGGCCAGCAAGATCTTCACGTCGTCGGGCAGCCCGCCGGATCGCCGCAAGCGCGCCAGCGCCAGGGCCAGCCCGATCTGGTTCTTCTGCAGGCCGATGCGCCCCGGCAGCAGCAGCGCGATCTCGCGGTCGGCCAGCCCCCAACGCCGGCGGGCGTCCCGGCGCTGGTCGTCGGTCGGCGGGTGGAACTTCCGGATGTCGATGAAGTTGTGCAGGACCTGGATCTTGTCGGGGCGCACGCGGGCCAGCGAGACCAGCTCGCGGCGAACCCCCTCCGAGTTGGCGATCACCCGGTCGCTCCGCTTCGACAGGTGCCACTCGGTGAGAAGGTGGCGCAGGCTCATGGCCCGGCTGCGAACCGCCGTGATGACCACCGGCACCGGCGCGCGCCGGGCCGCCAGCCGGGCCCAGAAGTTCGCCTTGTCGCGGTACGAGTGCAGGATGTCGGGGCGCTCGGCCCGCAGCACCTCGACCAGCCGGTCGAGCCCGCGACGCCCCATCTTGGGCGTCCCCAGCACGTGCCGCGGCTCGCCCGGCGGCAGGTCGTCGCGGTAGTGGACGACGTCCTCGTAGAGGCACAGCGTCGCCTGGAACCGCGGGGGCAACTTGGTCATGAGCTCGAGGATCTGACGCTCGGCGCCCCCCTGCTGCAGGTTAGGGATGAAGAGCAGGACCTTGGCGGTCACCGCCGGTCACCAGCCGTCACCAACCGCCTTGGCTCAAGACGGCCTCGGCGTGGGCGCGCTCCTCGGGCAGGTCGACCTCGAGCCAGCCGTGACCGCTGATGTCGCGGCAGAGCGGCGGATGGGCATCCTCGGCCATCCGAGCCAGCACGCGCTCGACGTGGATGGCGCGACCCTCGCAAGCCAGCGCGGCCTCGGCCGTCGCCCAGTAGCGCTCGGCCGCGCCGACCGGCACCTTGGTCATGCCGACGTAGCCGGCGTCGAACACGCTCAGCGCCTTGGCGATGCGGCGGATCCGGCCGCGCACGTCGCGCTCGACCTTCATGTCGTCCGCGCCCAGCTTGCGGTCGGTGTCGATGAAGGCCGTCACGTCCACCACGTCGGCGGCCGCCAGCGCGGCGATGGCGGGGCGGTAGATGTGGTCGACGTTCATCAGCAGGAACTCGTCGGCGATCAGCGCGCGCGCCGCCATCAGCGAGACCAGGTTGCCGTCGCGGAACGACCGGTTCTCGATCAAGGTGACCGGCAGCTCGCGCCGGGCGACCTCGGCCGCGACCAGATCGAAGCCGTACCCGCCCACCACGACGATCTTCTTGGCCCCCGTCCGTTGCGCGAACCGGACGGCATGCACCAGGAGCGGCTCGCCGCCGACCTCGATCAGCGCCTTGGGTAGACGGTCGGTGAGGGCGCCCAGGCGGCTCCCCAGCCCAGCCGCCAACAGCACCGCCTGCACGTCAGCTCCTGGGTCAGCCTTGCGAAGACGCCGAGCGCCCGGGAGCGGCCGCCAGCGGTTCGCCGAACAGCTCCGGCAGAGCGGAGAAGCGCCGCAGCACCGGAACGTGCGGGAAGCGGAGCATGAACCGCTCCGGCGAGAACGTGGTGGCCAGCGCCACGAACGGGACCCCTTCGCGCTCGGCGATGTCGCCGTCGTGCAGTGAATCCCCGACGAACAGCATCTCTTTCCGGTCGACACCGAAGAAGCGCGAGGTGGCGTCGAAGTGAGGCCGTCCCTTGGACAGGCCGCCGCCAAAACCCAGCGTCAAGTCGAACTGGAACCGGGAGGCGCGCGCGAAGCTCTGGACGTTCTCGACGCCGTTGTTGGACGAGACGACGATCTTGACGCCGCTCTTGTGCAGCGACTCGAGCACCCACCAGGTGTCGGAGGGCATCGCGATGGCGTTGCAGCGCGCCGGCTTGCGCGACTCGAACAGCTCTGACGCGCCCGCATTTCGAGGGTCGCCCGGATAGATCTCCTCGAGCTGGGCCGCGAAGGGGAGGCCGCAAGTCGCCAGGTACAGCTCTCGCGCGAGCACGCCCGGCGTGCCGTGGACCTCGTCCATGACCTCGGCGGCGATCTCGGCCAGCGTGGGCATGCTGTCGATCAGCGTGCCGTCCAGGTCGCACAGCAGGACCCGGGGCAGCGGCATCCGTGACAGGACCGCGCCGCGCACGACCCCGCTTGGCGCGCGCCCGGCCGGCACTCCGGCGGCGTCGTCAAACCGAGGCGCGGGGGCAAAAAGACCAACCGACATGGGGGGCTCAATCAAGCAAGGGCGACGCCACGGGAAACGGTCGAGGCCAAGTAGCGAAAACGACGCGAAAACGACACTGATTGGAAACTGGAAGCTCACCGGACTGTCCGCTTCTTGACACGTTTTCTGGTGGCTTCCTGACACCAATCGGGTCTGTTCCCCATGCCATCGGGAACCTGACGGTGGTGGCGCCCTGCATGCAGGGTGGATCGGGCAGACGTTGAGAGAGGACTCCCCGGGCCAGAACAACGACGCACGACACGCCGCCCGCAGCGGCGCGGCCCAGGTGCTGACCATGCTGATGCAGGGCCTGCTGGCCGGCACGCAGGTCGTCTTCGCGCGCCTCTACGGCAAGCTCGTCTACGGCTCGTATCTCTCGGCGCTGGCCGTGCTCGAGGTCCTCTATCGTGGGGGCACCGGCGGCGCGGACAAGGCCATGCTCCGCTACGTGGCCGCGGCGCGCGCGGCGGACGACCCCGACGCCGTCCGCAGCGCCATCGGCACCGGCCTGCGCCTGAACCTGCTGGTCGCCGGGATCTTCGGCGTGGGGCTGGCGGTTGCCGCCCCGTGGATCGCGGCGGCCGTCGGCGAGAGGGGGCTGGCGCCGGCGTTGCGGGTGCTGGCGCCGCTGCCCCTGTTCACGGGCGCGGTCTGGGTGCTGATCCAGGCGAGCCTGGCCGCCCGAAACACGCGCGCCAACTTCTGGGTGCGCGGGCTGGCCGAGCCGACGATGCTGCTGGTGGCCGGCGTGGTCGCCTGGGCGATGGGGGCTGGCCTGCGCGGGCTGGCGACCGCGCACATCGTGGCAGCCGGCGCGGCCCTGGCGCTGGCGATCGTGGTGGTGCGACGGGTGCTGCGGCCCGAGGAGACGGAGCACGTCCTGCGCGCGCCCACGCTGCCGGGGTTCACGCGGTTCTCGCTGCCCATCGCGGCCAGCGAGATGTTGAACGCCATCGTCCAGCGCGCCGACATCCTGATCCTGACCAGCGTCAGGGGCGTCGGGGCGGCGGCGCTGTTCGGCGCCGGCGATCTGATGACCCGCGCGATCGCCAACATCCGCTACGCCTTCGACAGCATCGTGGCGGGCGTTCTGTCGGAGACGCTGCAGCTCGGCGAGCTCGAGCGGCTGAAGTACAACCTGCGGCTGGCGACCCGCTGGGTCGTGACCGTGGCGGCCCCCATCGCCGTCACGCTCGTGGTGCTGCGCAAAGAGCTGCTGGGGCTGCTGTTCGGGCCCACGTACCTCTCGGCGGCCACGGCCGTGATTGCCCTGTCGATCAGTCACTTCACCAACGCCGCCCTGGGCCTGACCGGCTGGGTCCTGGTGGTCGCGGGTTCGTCACGGCTGGTGCTGCTGAACAACCTGATCTCGGCCCTCTTCAACGTCCCCGTCGCGTACCTGCTGATCCGGCGGTTCGGGGTGGCCGGAGCTGGGTTGGCGACGCTGGCCACCACCCTGCTCTTCCAGGGGCTCATCGTGGCCGAGGTGGCAGCCCTGAGGCGCCTGCACCCGCTGGGGCTGGCCCTGCTGAAGCCGCTGGGGGCGGCGGCTGCCGCGCTGGCCGCCGAGCTGGCGGTGCAGGCAGCCCTTCCGTCGGTCTGGAGCCGGCTGGTGGCGGTGGCCGCCAGCGGCGCGGTCGCTTACGGCGCGGCGCTGATCGCGCTCGGGCTGCCGCCCGAGGAGCGGCAGCTGTTCGAGCGGATCGTCAGGCGCCGACGACGATGATGAAGTTCCAGTTGTTCGACTCGATGCCATAACCGAAGTCGACGCCGACCAGCGGCACCGCCACCGAGCGCAGGAAGAACCGCAGGCCCACGCCGACGTCGTTGTGGACGCTCTTGTCCCAGCTGAACCCGGACTGCAGAAATGCCGGGAACGTGCGCCCGTCCGACGTCTGGCGCTGGTAGTACATCTGGTAGGCGTCGGTGACGGGGTAGTTGGTGGGCAGGTTGCGGAACCAGATGGCAGAGCCGTCGTAGAAGCCCAGGGCCCGGAAATCCAGCGGGCCAATCGAGAACAGCGGGAAGTGGTACTCGATCTTCCCCCAGAGCTGCGTGTCGCCGCGGAACTGCTGGCCCAGGTAGCCGCGCAGGTTGCTGCCGCCGGCCGTGTTCTCGTTCCAGAACGGCAAGTTGCTTCCGACCACGCCGCCGGCCCCATAGATGAGGTTGTGGCTGCGGAAGAAGCGGATCCCCTGCTCCCACGAGGCGCCGGCCCGCCAGAAGGTGAAGTCGCTGCCGAACGCCGGGCTGGCGTAGTCCACCGAACCCGAGAGCGCCTCGCCGGTCATGACCGCGAACTCGCGGGCCCGGAAGTCGAACGTCAGGCCGACCTTGCCGATCCCGACGGTCCCGGGCCGCGTCGACGGAAACAGGCGGACGTCCGGGCTGCTGGGCAGGTCCGAACCGCTGGTGGCCACCGGCGGGTAGCAGGAATCGCAGGGAGCGTCGTTGAAGTAATTGAAGGTCTCGCGGTGCCAGGCGACCTGGGTTCGCACGCGGCGGAACCAGGCGATGCCGATCTGCGGCTCGAAGCCGTACGACCAGAGGCGGGTCTCGCGAAACTCCAGCGGGTTCGCCAGCGTCGCGTAGGGTCCGTAGCTGTCGTATTCGGGGATGACCTGCCGCTGGATGACCCCCTGGATCTGCCAGTAGATCCAGGAACCGAAGAGCGAGGGGTCGCGGTACGCCAGCGCGGCGCCCGAGTCGATCTGGGCGTAGCGCGCGCCGATCAGCATCTGCTTGCCGTGCCCGAACAGGTTGCCGTGCACGAAGACCACGCCGATCGACTTGTTGTTGGCCGACCAGGACGCCGTGGGGACCGGGGCCCAGGGGAACTTGTCCTTGATCGAGATGTTCACCCGGACGCCTGCCCCGTGCGGCTCCCACCAGACGTTGACGTCGGCGAACAGACCGCTGGTGTTCAGCCGCTCGCGGACCATGTCCAGCGTGTCGGACTGCAGGGTATCCCCGATGTTGATACCCGCTATCGAGCGGACCGTCGACTCCTCGGTCCGCTGGTTGTCGAGGATCCGAACATCCGTGATGGGCTCGCCGATCGCCCAGACGGGCCGCTCGACAGCCACCAGCGCGATCGCGACCCCGATCGCTCCGTACAACACCGCTCGAAGCGAAGCCATGGCGTAAGAATATCGGCGCGGCAGCGGTTCGTAAACCTCCGGTGCTCCGAGGTGAGCCCACGCACACACCGGAAGCTCAGAGATGCGGCCCGCTTTCATCATTTCTACGCAAATCCTGCTAACGTCGACGGAATATGGCGAAGCCCCCCGGCCAGACGCCAAAGCCCTTTCCATATCGCTGGCTCGTTCGACACCCCGTTCGGATCCTGGTGGCCGCGGCCGCGATCGCCCTGGGGGCGGCTGCCCTGGCCTCGCACCTGGAGCTGAAGACCGCCTTCGTCGAGCTCTTGCCCAGCAACGACCCCGGCGTGGTGGCGCTGGGCCGCACGCAGAAGCGCATGGGCGACCTGTCGCTGCTGCTGATCGGGATCCACTCCCCCGACTACGCGGCCAACTTGAGGTACGCCGAGGTCCTGACCAGCAAGCTGCGCGCGATGCCGTCGCACGTGGTCAGCCTGGCGACCTACGACGTCAAGGACCTGCGCCGCTTCTACCAGGACAACAAGTGGATGTTCGTCTCCGAGGCCAACCTCGAGGCGATCCGCGACCGGCTGCGCGACGAGATCAGCAAGCGCAAGAACCCGCTCTACGTGTCGCTCGAGGAAGACGAGCCGATCGACCAGCTCCAGAAGCGCGTCGGGCGACACGACAACGGACTGGATGAGCGGTTCCCCAACGGCATCTTCGCCAGCAAGGACGGGCAGTACGTCTGGATCGCGGCGCTGCCGCCGGGCGGCCTGTTCGTCGAGCACGCGGGTGAGGGGCTGTTCAAGGCGGCCGGGGACCTGATCCGCGACAACCCGCCGGCCAGCTTCCACCCGCAGATGCGGGCCGAGCGCTCGGGGCCGATCGCCACCGCCATCGCCGCGCGCGACGCCGTCGAGCGCGACATCGTCTCGGTGACGATCACCTGCCTGTTGATCGTTGCGTTGTCGATCGGCCTCTACTTCCGCCGGTTCCGGGCCATCCCGCTGACCGGCATCCCGGCCACCATCGGGACGGTGATGGCGTTCGCGGTGGCCGAGCTGGCGTTCGGGTACCTGAACTCGTCCACGGCGTTCCTCGGTTCGATCATCATCGGCAACGGCATCAACTACGCCATCGTCTTGATGTCGCGCTACGAGGAGGAGCTGGCGCGCGGCGGCGATCCCGGCGAAGCGCTCCGGCGCGCCCTGACCGGCGTCTGGCGCGGGACGCTGGTGGCGTCCTTCTCGGCCTCGGCCGCCTATGCGTCGCTGATGGTCACCAGCTTCCGCGGCTTCTATCAGTTCGGCGTGATGGGGGCGGTCGGATCGATCTTCTGCTGGGTCTCGACGTTCACGGTGCTGCCGGCCCTGCTGGTGCTGCTGGACGGCGGCGTTCGCGCGAAGCATCGCAAGGCGCAGCGGCCGCCCATCGAGTTCGGCCCGCTGGCGCGCGGGCTGGCCCGCCACAGCGGCGCCGTGACCGCGGTCGTGACCGTGCTGGCCATCGCGGGCGTGGTCGGCCTGCGCCACTTCCTGAAGGACCCGTTCGAGTACGACTTCCGCAAGCTGAACGCCAAGCTGGACACCAGCGACGAGACCAAGCAGTTCAACCGCAGCCTGGACAAGCTGTTCGGCCGCTGGCCGTCGCCCACCATCGTGCTGGCAGACAGCATCGACGAGATCCAGCCGATGAAGGACGCGATCCGCCGGCAGGACCAGGCGGTCTCGAAGCGGACCATCGGCGAGATCGTGACGATCTACGACATGCTGCCCGGCCCGCCCGACGAGCAGCAGCGCAAGCTGGACCTGATCGCGCAGATCCGGAAGCTGACCCACGACCCGGCGCTGGCGGTCCTGACCGCCAAGGAGCGGGCCGATCTGGCCAAGATCGATCCGCCCCAGGGGCTGCGGCTGCTGAGCCCGATGGACCTGCCCCCGTTCGCCCGGCGCCCCTTCACCGAGACCGACGGCACCGTCGGCAGAGTGATGCTGGTCTACCCGCCCGAGAGCGGCCTGTCCGTCTGGAACGGCCGCGACCTGCTGCTGATGGCCTCCGTGCTCCAGGAGCTGCACCTGCCCAGCGGCAAGGTCGTCGAGACCTCCGGGTCGGCCGTGGTGTTCGGCGCGATGATCCGGTCGATCCTGCGCGACGGGCCCATCGCCACCGCCGCGTCGCTGGTGGCGGTGCTGATCATCGTGGCCTTCACGATCCGGCCGGCGCGTGCCGGGCTGACCGCGCTGGCGACGTTGATCCTGGGCGTGGTCCTGATGGTGGGCGGCGCCGGCTGGGCCCGCGTCCACGTGACGTTCCTGAACTTCATCGCCCTCCCCATCACCTTTGGAATCGGCGCCGAGTACGCCCTGAACGTCATCGCCCGCTACCGCGAGGAGCACGACATCCAGCGCGCCGTCATCTCGACCGGCGCCGCGGTGGCGCTCTGCTCCTGGACCACGATCGTCGGCTACGGCTCCCTGCTGGCCGCCCGCAACCAGGCCCTGCAGGGCTTCGGCCTGATGGCCATCCTGGGCGAGATCTCGTGCCTGTCGGCGGCCATCATCGCGCTGCCGGCCTTCTTGCTGTGGCGCCACAGCAAACCGTTGCCGCCGCCGGGCGATCCGGACGAGCAGGTGACCGCGGCGGCGATCGAGATCGACCAGGCCCCGCCGGTGGCGTAAGTTCCGCCTTCCGCCGGCGTTCGAGGACGGCCCTCTCGATGCCCCCGGCCTCCGGTTTGCTTCGGCGCCAGCGGCACGAGTGGAATCGGCCCTCCAACAGGCTCAGCAGATCCGCGCGCCGAAGTTCTCGCGGGAGAGATCGTGACGGCGCCGGCGCCCGAACCGGGCCGAACCGTCCGGACACGGTTCGAACGCACCCGTCCACGGGGATGTCCGCCAGACCTCCGCGAACGCAATCATGGAACGAGTGGCACGCCGAGTGCTACGAGTCTCGGTGACCTCCCGTTCAACCAGCTGACGTCGGGGCGCGAAGGAAGAGCGAAAGGATCACGAAAATGCCGTCTCGTTCAAATGTCTTGGCATCGATCGCTGCGTGCCTCGGGTTGGCCGTCATCGTGGCAGGCGGGTGCTCGAGCGGTACAACCGGCGGCGTGGGCGGTGAAGCCACCGGTGGTACCGCCGGTGGGCCCGGCGCAATGGGCAGCGGGGGCTCGCCGGCGAGCAATTCCAGCAGCACCTGGGCGGCGTGGCCCATGCCCAACAGCGCTCCCGATGTGTCCGCGGGCGCGCCGAACCCGCAGTCGTACACGGTCAACGCCGACGGAACGGTCACCGACAATGTGACGCGGCTGATGTGGCAACAGGGCGTGCCGGCCACGGCGTACACCTGGTCGGATGCCATCGCGTACTGCCCCTCGCTGACGCTCGGCGGCTACACCGACTGGCGCCTGCCGTCGGTCATCGAGCTCGTCTCGATCTTGAACTTCGGCCAGACCGGATACTTGATCGACACCACCGCGTTCTCGGTGACCCCTCAGCCGGGCGGTACGTACTGGTGGTCCGCCACGCCGGTGGCGGGAATGCCGGGGAACGCTTTCGACGTCGATTTTCCCGGTGGCCTGGGTGGCCCCGGGTATTTCCCGACCTCCACGATGCTCAACGTTCGTTGCGTCCGCTGACGGAGAATCGACATGAGATCATCGCTGCCCCGCATTCTGCTCGTTCCCTCGTTGCTGGCGCTGTCGTTCGTCGCGACCAGTACGCGCGCGAGTGCGCCCCCCACTCGATATACGTACCCTGCCAGCGGAACCGTGTTCGACACCGCGACCAGGCTCACCTGGCAAAGAGCGATGTCGGACACGATCGTCAGCCAGGCGGACGCCATCGCGTACTGCTCCAGCCTCGACCTGGCGGGCGGAGGCTGGCGATTGCCCACCGCCAAGGAGATGCTGACGTTGGTCGACTACTCCGTCCCGACCGGCCTGCCGATGATCGACGGGACGGCCTTCCCCATGACCCCCGCCAAAGTCTTCTGGTCGGCCACGGCCCTGGGAGGTGGCGGTGCCGTGAACGTCTGGTTTCAGTCCGGCGGACTGGGCGCTGACTACGCCGGCTTCTCACCCGACGCGAGCCTCGCTCGTTGCGTGCGGTGAGAACGCCTCTCGGCGATCGCGTCAGTGGCGGAAGCTGAGGACGCCGGCGGTCGAGGCGATCAGGAACAGGCCCATGGCCACCCAGACGAGGCCGAACGTGAAGTGGCGCTTCCGGGCCTTGGCGGCCTGGGGGGTGTCCTCGGTCAGCTCGCGGGAGGGGCGGCGGCGGCCCAGGGTGGCGGCGCGGAGGGCGCCGAAGATCACCAGCAGGGCGCCCACGACATAGAAGAACAGAGGGGGGATGACGACGTTCATGTTCAGTTCGCGACCTCGACCGCCCGCAGCTCGCGGATGACGGTCACCCGAATCTGACCTGGAAAGCGCATCTCGCGCGAGATCTTTCCGGCGATCTCGCTGGAAAGATTGACCGCCCCCAGATCGTCGACCCGGTCCTGCTCGACGTAGACCCGGACCTCGCGGCCGCCCTGTACGGCGAAAGCTTCGGCCACGCCCGGGAAGCCCCGGGTGATGCGCTCCAGATCCTCGACGCGCATCAGATAGCTCTCGTCGGTCTGCCGGCGGGCGCCGGGGCGGCCCCCCGACATCGCGTCGGCGCCCGCGACCAGGTAGGCGTAGGGGCTGTTGAACGGCTCGTCGGTGTGGTGGGCGCCGATGGCGTTGGCCACCACCTCGGCCTCGCCCAGCCGGCGCGCGACGTCGGCGCCGATCACCGCGTGCGACCCGTCGAGCTCGTGGGTCAGCGCCTTGCCGATGTCGTGCATCAGCGCCGCCCGGCGGGCCAGCTTCTCGTCCAGGCCCAGCTCGTCGGCCAGCATGCCGCACAGGTACGCCGCCTCCACCGCGTGCTTCCACTGGTTCTGCGTGTAGCTGGTGCGGTAGTTGAGGCGGCCGACCAGGCGCACGATCTCGGCGTGGGCGACGGGGATCTCCAGCATCTGGAAGGCCCGGCGACCGAGATCGTCCAGCTCTCGGTCCAGCCCGGCGGCGATCTCGCGCGCGGCGCTGGTCACCGCGCCCGGATCGCGGCCCAGCGCCGGCTGCCGCTGCAGGCGCGCCAGGGCCCGCCGGGCCACCTCGCGCCCCACGCCGTCCAGCCCCTCCAGCCGGACGGCGTCGCGGTGCTCGTTCATGACCAGCGAGACGCCCGCGACCGACTCGATGGCGCGCAGGTTCGTGTCGTCGGCGCCGGTGATCGCGGCGGCGGCCGGACCGGTCGGCATCGGCAACACGGCGTGCAGGCGCTCGGTCAGGTAGTGACCGTAGAACCGACCGACGGCGATGCCCATCACGCGCTTGGCGCGCTTAGTGGCGGCCTCGACGGCGGCCTCGGAGATCGCGCGCGCGCTGCGGGCGGCGGTCACCCGGGTCTCTTCGACCTCGGCCTCGCGCAGGATGGCCAGCACCTCGCCGGTCGACTGCTGCGCGGCCCGTTCCAGGGCGCTCCGCAACGCGCGCTCGGACGCGGCCGCCTCGGTCCGTGCCGCGCTGGCTTCGGCCTCCAGGGCGGCGATGCGAGCCTTGGCGCCTGCCGCCCGCGCCGCTGCGGCGCCGGCCTGGTCGGCCAGCTCGCGCAGATCCGACCGCCCCGACAGCAGGCGCCCCTCCAGCGCCTCGCACGCGACGCGACGCGCGGCCAGCTCGGCGACCAGCGGAGCGGAGCCCGCGCGCGCGGCCTCGCGAGAGGCGATCTCGCCGGCGCGCAGGATCTCGGCCCGCTCGGTCCCGGCGGCGCGCCGGATCGCCCCCGTGATCTGCTCGACGGCGGCCGCGGTCAGGCGGGCCCGTTGCCAGGCGACCCGCCTCCCCACCCACGCGCCGGCGACCGCGGCAACCGCGGCGACCGCCAGCCACGCGACGAGGGAGACCGCCATCGGCGCAGGTCGGGCGCTAGCCCTGCCCGATTCCCAGACCCAGATGCTCGCGGACGGCGAAGTACTCGTCCGAGATCGACCAGAGGATCAGGTCGCGGATCTTCTGGTTCGGATCGGCCACGCCGATCGAGACGGGCTCGGTCTGCACCAGGCGCGTCGCCACCTCGAGATCGTTGCAGATCAGGAAGCCGGCGCGGGTGGCGGTCAGGTCGACCGCGTTGGCCCAGCGGTGGATGTCGGCCTCGCCCTTGCCGGCCACGAAGCGCTGCACCACCGCCACCAGCTGCTCGCGCGCCGCCGGGGGCACCGTCTTGGAGAGCAGGTCCAGGTAGCTGCCCACCGCCTGCGCCACGTCGGCCTTCACCTCCAGCTTGGGGTGAACCAACTTCAGCGCTGCAAGGAAGAGCACCTTGAGCTCTGCCACCGTCGGGACGACGGTGGGCCACCGGACGAAGTGGTCCGGCCGCATGAACGTCAGGCGCTTGCCGATGACGTAGGCCAGGTCCTTCTCCGGCCGCCCCTGCAGCAGGGCCGATCCCACCACGAACGAGGGGATGAGCTGCACCTTCTCGCGGGCGTTCGCCATGTCCAGCTCGCCCGGCGACTCGGGCCGCAGGTAGAGCTCGGGCATCGGCGTCCCCAGCACCTGCAGGACGTAGTTGAACACCTTGCTGAACAGCAGCTGGTCGTTCGCGACGTCGCGCCGGTCCTTGCGCTTGAGGCCCCAGTCCTTGTGCTCCTTGGCCCGCCCGCTGGCCACCGCCTGGCTCACCGTCGCGAAGATGTGCGAGATGTAGCGGTCCTCGTCGGGGTGGTAGATGTTCTTCCACATCTCGTCGGTCAGGCGCGCCTTGGCCCGCACGAAGCCCTTGGGCTTGTACTGCTCGAAGAACTGCTGCTCCTCGGGGTCGGCCTTGCGCAGGAAGGCCATCGCCGCGGCCACGCACCAGGCCCGGTCGTACTGCTGCATGGCCATGTAGAGGCCGCGCAGCGTCTTCATGTAGACGGCCATCTGGCCGAAGTCCTGGTTGACCTTGATCAGGTGCCGGTACTCGTTGACCGCCTTGTCGTAAGACTCGGGCCCGGACAGCTGATACAGCTCCGCCAGAATCTGGTGCCGCGCCGTCGCGTCGGGATCCAGCTGCACGCAGACCTCGAACGCGGCCGTGGCCGCCTTGAAGTCCTTGAGGCGCGACCGGTAGATCTCGCCCAGCCCGTGCCAGAGCGCGATCTGGGTCGGCTTCCGCTCGGCCGGCGGATCCTGCCCGATGCGCTTGATCATGCGCCGGTAGTTCCGCTCCTGGTTCTTCCAGTCCTTCTTCGCGGTCATGATCTTGTCGATCCGCTCGAAGGCCTTGAGGTCGTCGGGGTCCTCGTCCAGGGCCTGGTTGTAGATCTCCACCGCCTCGTCGGACGAGTGCAGCTCGTAGTTGGCGATGTTGCCGGCCGCCACCAGGTAGCGGGCCTTCACCTTGCCGCTCTCCAGCTCGGCCAGCTTGGTGAGGATCTCCATCGCCTTCTTCCACTGCTTGGTCTCGCTGAAGAGATCCAGCAGGGAGTGCAGCAGCTGGCGATCGTTGGGCTTGTAGTTGAGGGCCTCCAGATGGGCCGCGATGGCCTTCTGGGGGTTGTTCAGCTTGTCCTTGTAGATCGCCGCGATCTCTTCGGAGATCGTGAACTTCTCGTCCGGCGTAGCCACGGGCGAAGCCATCAGCGAGCGCTTCTGCTTGATGACGGCCTCGAAGTCGCCCGCGTCGGTGTAGAGGTCGATCAGCGCCTGGAGGGTCGCCCGGTGGCCGGGCTGAATCTCCAGGGCCTTCTCGAACATGTTCACCGCCTTGGTGCGCTCGTTCAGCTTCAGCTTGATGCGCCCCAGGCGGAAGAAGATGTCGACGATCTCGTCGTCCTTCTGCGTGTCGCGGTGGTGGACCAGGATCGTCTGGTAGATGCGGAACGCGTCGTCCCAGTGCTCCAGGCGATAGAGCAGCCCGGCCCGATCGACCAGCGTCGGCAGGTAGGTCGAATCCAGGTCGTACGACTGCTTGTAGTACTTCAGCGCCTTCTCGTTGTCGCCCAGGCGATCCGCCGCCTTGGCCAGCCGGTGATACAGCTGGGTCAGCTCGCGGTTGGTCTTCTTGTCGGCCTTGCGGGCCAGCATCTCGAGGATGGGGACCAGCGGGGCCCACTCCTCGCGCTTGAAGTAGACGTGCGAGAGCGGCTCGCCGGCCTCGACGTGCTCCGGATCGAGCTGCATGACCCGCGCGTACAGCTCGCCGGCCTGCGTCTCGTCGCTCAGCTTGTCCTGGTAGATCTTGCCGGCCTCGTGGAGCAGGCGGGTCTTCTCCAGCGGGTTCACCGTGGCCGCCTCGGCGCGGACCATCAGCTGCGCGGCCTTCTGCCAGTCGCCGCGCCGCTTGTAGATGCCCAGCAGCGAGAGCATCGACGGCACGTGGGCGGGATCCTGTGACAGGGCCTCGACCAGGTACTCCTGGGCGGGCTCCGGATCCTTCATCTGCTCGTCGAAGACGCGCCCCAGCCGGTAGTTGAGGTCGACCTTCTGCCGGGGGTCGCTGCTGATGCGCAGCAGGCGGCGCATCACCTCCACCGCGCGGTCCCACTGCTCGGTCTCCTCGTACAGGCGCGCGATGCCGGCCAGCGCCTCGGGGTGCTCGCCCTCGACGCTGAGCACGTCGTTGTACGCCTCGATGGCGCGATCCAGGTCGCGGAGCTCCTGCTCGTAGACCTCGCCCATCTTGGTGAAGATCTCGATCCGCTCGTTGGCGTCGATGGTGACGCCCAGGTGCTTGCGGTAGGTGTCGACCAGCGACTCCCACTTGCGCTCCTGCCGATAGAGGCGCTCGAGATCGCGGTAGGCCTTGGCGTTCTTCTCGTCGATGAGGAGGATCTTCTCGATCACCTCCGCCGCCCGATCGGGCTTGGCGAAGTTCTCCTCCCAGATGGTCGCCATCTTCTGGTAGGTGGCGACCCGATCTTCCTCGGGGGGCGAGACCTCCAGCCGGTGCTCGAGGTTCTCGAGGTACTCCTCCATCCGCCCGGTCTTTTCGTACAGCGTGTCCAGCGCGGTCAGCGCGGGCAGGTTGCGCGGATCGACCGAGAGCACCTCTTTGTAGGCCTCGACGGCGCGATCGTTGTCGCCCAGCCGGTCCTCCCACAGCTCGCCGACCTGCAGCTTCAGCTTGATGGCGGCGTCGGTGTCGTCGACGACCTGCGACTTCTTGGCCAGCACCTCGACCAGCCGGTCCCAGGCCTGCAGCCGGCGGTACAACCGCTCGAGCGCGTTGATCGCCTCGATGCAGCGCTCGTCGGTGTCCAGCGCCCGCTGGTAGGCGTTGACCGCCTGCTGCGCGTCGCCCAGCTGCGTCTCGTAGGTGTCGGCCAGGGCCAGCAGGATGTCGACCCTGGGGGCCGCCTCGGTCTCGACGTCGGCGTGGCGGGCCAGCGTCGCCGCCAGATCCGGCCAGCGCTTCTGCTTGCGGTAGAAGTCCTCCAGCGCCTGCAGCGCGCCGACGTGCGCGTTGTCGAGCTGCAGCGCCTGCTGCGCCGACGCGATCGCGTAGTCGACGTGGCGGAGCGCCGAGTCGTACCAGCGCGCGATCTTCACCCACAGGTCGGCCGCCTGCTTGGGATCGGCGATCCCCTGGACCACCTGCGTGTAGTCGCCGATCAGCTCGTTCCACTTGTCGGCCGCCGTCGCCAGGCGCTCCAGCTCCTTGGCGACGTGGTCGTTCGAGTAGTCCTCGCGGAAGGCGGCCTGCAGCGTGACGAACGCGCTCTCGCGATCGTCCAGCTGCTGCTCGTAGATCTCGGCCACCTGCACCAGCAGCTGGATGCGCGAGGGCGCGTCGGGCGAGAACTCGGTCCGCGCCAGCAGCAGGTCGACCAGCTTCATCCAGCTCTTGCGCTGGCGATAGAGCTGCTCCAGCTCGATCGAGGCGGTCTGGTTGGACGGATCCAGCTGCAGCACGCGCTCGTAGACCCCGGCCGCCGAGCCGCCGTCCCCGATCTTGTCCGCCCACAGGGACGCCGCCTGCATGAGGACGTCGACCTGCTCGGCCGGGTTGGCCAGGGCCTGGGCCCGGCGCTCGAGGATGTCGACCGCCTCTTCCCAGCGCGCCTCCTGCATGAACAGCCGCTCCAGCGCGGCCAGCGCGCGGAACTCGGCCGGATCCAGCTCCAGGACCTCGCGCCACGCGTCGATGGCGTCCTGGGTCCGCATCAGCGTGTCGCCCTCGAGCTCGCCGAGCTGCGCGAACAGCTCTTTCAGCTCGTCGGTCTCGATGCCGCTGCCCCCCAGCTGCCCCACCTGGATCAGGCGGCGCAGGGCCTGGGACAGCTCTTCCCAGGCGCCGGCGCTGCGGTAGTTCGCGGCGATGGCGCGCAGGGCGTCGACGTCCTGCGGATCGATCTCCAGGACCTTCTGCCAGCTCTCCAGCGAGTTGCGCTCGCGCGAGAGCTTCTCGCCCCAGATGCGCCCCAGGCGCTTGTAGATGGGGATGCGGCTCTCGGGATCGGGCGTGGCCGCGACCTGCTTCTCCAGCACGTCGGTCAGCTCGCGCCACTCGCCGGCCATCTCGTGCAGGTCGGCCAGCCCGGACAGCGCGATCGCGTCCTCGCCGCGGATGTCGACCACCCGGCCCCACAGCTCGACGGCCTTGGCCCGATCGTCCAGCGCGTCGGCGGCCAGCTTGGCCATGCGGGCGTAGCAGTCGGCCAGGACCATCTCGTCGCTGGTCAGCCCCGACATCCGCTCGTAGATGCCGTACAGATCGGCCCACCGCTCGGAGCGGAAGTACAGCCGCTCCAGCGCGTCCAGCGCCTCGCGCGACTGCGGCTCGTGCTCCAACACGGCCAGGTAGCAGGCGATGGCGGCGTCGGTGTCGTCCAGCGCCTCGGCGTAGACCCGCCCCAGGCGCAGGTTGAACGCGGTCAGCTCCGCGCTGTCGTCGGTGATGGCGATGCGCTGGCGGAGG
>Ga0335083_10003509_pt1 | contig 20293 bp, 19 predicted proteins | sample Lox_Sample_42_FD_206716 | JGI IMG/M metagenome (GOLD analysis project Ga0335083, IMG submission 206716) | Soil microbial communities from Loxahatchee National Wildlife Refuge, Florida, United States - Lox_Sample_4.2 | ecosystem: Environmental > Terrestrial > Soil > Wetlands | place: USA...
CGGAGAGTTGATCGGCGAGAGGCTTTTGAGCGGGCAGCAAGCCGCCGCGGAACAGCCGATGGCTGCGCGGGAAGGTCCAGCGCGGAGCGATCGGCTCCGCGTAAACGCCCGCGTTCAGCCGCTCGGCGAGCGCGATCACGCCATTCCACGCGCCGTCCTCCTCGATCTGCGACCCGGCGACCAGCGCGAGTTTCTTGCTCGAATCGATCGCGCGAACGATTTCATCGAGCGCGGGGGTATCGGGCGACACCGACTGGGTGACGCGACGCGCGACGACGGGTTGGCACGGCTTGTTCCAGTCGTCCATCGGAATCGAGATGAAGACCGGGCCCCGCGGAGGCTGCATGGCGAGGTGATAACCGCGAGCGATGGCGGCGGGGACATCTTCGGCGCGGAGCGGCTCGCACGCCCATTTCACGTAGGGCTTCACGACGTCGACGGCGCGGCTGACCAGAAACGGCTCGGCCATGATCTGGCGGCGGTCCTGCTGGCCCGTGGTGACGACGAGCGGCGCATGGAGATAGTGGGCGTCGATCAGCGCGGACAGGCCGTTGCCGGCGCTGGCGATGGAATGGAGATTCACGAACGCGGCCTCGTTGCGACCCAGCGCGTAGCCGAGCCCCATGCCCGCCGCAACGCGTTCGTGGAGGCCGAGGATGTATTCGAAGCCGGGCGGCATATCCTTAAGAAACGGCAGTTCGCTCGAACCGGGATTACCGAAGATCCTGGTCATGCCGAGGTCGCTCAGGACCTCGTAGGTCGCTTCTCGGACTGTGGTCACCGTTTCAAGCCTCCCGGACTGCCCGGGCCGGGCGATTTGCGCGTAACTCCCGGCCCCGGCGCGCCGTTATAACCAATTGCCCGGCCTGCGGGATACATCGTATCCTGTCTCACCACTTTTGGGCATTCGCCAGCCGGGGCAACGGGAAAACACAATGGGTGAAATGATCGTAGTCCAGGACCTTGTGAAGAACTACGGGGAATTTTGCGCGGTGAACCACGTGTCGTTCACCGTGCCCGAGGGGAGAATCTTCGGCTTTCTCGGCCCGAACGGCGCGGGGAAAACGACGACGATCAAGATGCTGACGACGGTGCTCGATCCGACCAGCGGATCGATCCGCGTGAACGGGCACGATCCGACACGCGAGCAGAAGCAGGTGCGGCGGTCGTTCGGCATCGTGTTTCAAGACCCGAGCCTCGACGACGAATTGACCGCGTACGAAAACATGGACCTGCACGGAATCCTTTACGGCGTGCCGCGGAGCGAACGGCACAAACGAATCGAGGCGCTGGTGGATTTCGTGGGATTGGGCGAGCGGAAGAAAGATCTGGTGAAGACGTACTCAGGGGGCATGAAGCGGCGGCTCGAGGTGGCGCGGGCGCTGCTGCACACGCCGCGGATTCTTTTTCTGGACGAGCCGACGATCGGTCTCGATCCGCAGACGCGGAACCACATCTGGGGCTACATCCAGCAGCTGAGCAAAGACGAGGGCGTGACCGTTTTCTTCACGACGCACTACATGGACGAGGCCGACCGCGTGGCGAACGAAGTGGCGGTGATCGATCACGGAAAAATCGTGGCGCAGGACACGCCGGCGGCGCTGAAGGAACGCACGAAGTGCGGGAATCTGGAGGACGCCTTCATAGCGCTCACCGGGCACGCGATCCGCGAGGAAGAAGCCAACGCGGTGGATCGCATGCGAATGATGGGGCGGGCGTGGAGAGGCGGAGGAAGGCGATGAAAGCCATCTACATTCTCTGTTTGCGGCAACTGAAGAGGTACGTGCGGTCGCCGGCTCGCATCATCGGGTCTCTTGGACAGCCGATCCTGTTTCTCGTCGCGCTGGGCTTCGGATTGCGGGCGATGTTCGCGCGCGCCGGGCAGGGGAACTACATCAGTTTCCTGTCGCCGGGAATCATCTCGATGGCGATCCTCTTCAATGCGGTGTTTTCGGGAATCGAGATTCTTTGGGACCGCCAGTTCGGGTTTCTGAAGGAAACGCTGGTCGCGCCCGTTTCGCGGACGGAGATCGTGCTGGGCCGAATGCTGGGCGGGGCGATCGTGGCGTTCGTGCAGGGCCTGATCGTCTTCGTGATCTGCCTGATTGCGGGATTCCGGATCGTCAGCTCGACCCACGTGCCGCTCGCGATCTTTTTCATGTTCATGATCGCGCTGCTGTTCGCGGGAATCGGGACGGTATTCGGCTCGGTGCTGCAGGACATGCAGGGATTTCCGCTGATCATGAACTTTCTGATCATGCCGCTGTTCTTTTTTTCCGGAGCAATTTTTGCAGTGGCCGGATTGCCGCGGGCATTGAAAATACTTCTGCGGCTGAATCCGCTGAGCTACGGCGTGGACGGGCTGCGAGGCGCGCTGATCAATCAGTTCGCGTTCGGATTGACGACGGATCTGGTGGTCGTGACCCTGCTGACCGCGCTGCTGCTCGCGATCGGGAGCTATTTCTTCTCGAAGATTCAGCTGTAGAACACCGAGGATGCCGGGCTAAAGCCCGGCGCCACATCTAAGGCTCAAACCGAACAGGCGAATGGGCAGCGTCTCGCCAAGAATCAGTGCCGGGCGCAGCGTGCCGTGCCCCTACGAAACCGCCGCAAGCTTCGGACTTAGGCAGTAGGCAGAGCGGAGATGGCGAGGCGCTCGTCGCGGCCGGGATCGTTCGCGACCTTACATTCGTCGTTGAAGATCATGGTGGCGCGAGTTTTCGTGTCGTAGGCGGGCCATTTCGGCAGGCCGGCGTGGCTCGGGTTCCCGTGGCGCGCGAAGGCGGCCCACGCGGCGCTGACTTTCGCGGCAAGAGGCGCGACATCGGAAGCGGCGCCGTTCATTCCCGCGGTCTTGTCCGTATTGTCGAAGACAAATCCCAGCTCCATGCCGTGCGACGAGCGCAGCTTGCCGCCGAGCACGGGACTGCGCCAGTCGAAGATGTACATGTAGGCGGGCGCGGCGTGCTGGGCCGCCTTGCGTTCGGCTTGCGTGACGGCGTTGATGCGCATCATGCGGTCGGTGGTGACGGCGAAGTAGATGTCGCTCGGCGTCGCGCCCGGGCGGCCTTTCTTATAGGTGGCGATCAGGCTGTCGAGCTGGGAGTCATCCGCGAGGTGCAGATAGGATTTCAGCTTCGCGCGCATGCCGGCTTCGTCGAGCGAAAACAACGACGCATCCGCGATGCCGAGCAGCGCGGTGGATTCGGTGCCGTTCGTGCCGATGAGCATCGGAATGTTCGCGGACTGTGCGGGCGCATCGGGATCGAACGGATGGCGAGGCAGGGAGCGGCCGTCGACGACAGGACCGAGGCGAATCGAATTCGGCCCGGTCATGTCGCGCAGCGCGTTCAGCATGTCCGCCATCGGCACCTTCGCGAGATCGTCCACATGATCGGGCGCGACGTTCAGCTTGGCGAGATACTTGCGTGCCGCGGCATCGGCTTCGTCGGCGGTGCTGACGCGCAGCGTGGAGCCGCTTTCGACGATCGCTTTGTGGAACAAACCTTTCGCCGGAGGCATCGCCATCAGCGTGCTGACTTTTCCTCCGCCGCCGGATTCGCCGAAGATCGTGACGTTTGACGGATCGCCGCCGAAATGCGCGATATTGTCGCGCACCCACTGGAGCGCGAGTACGCAATCGAGCATGCCAACATTGCCTGAGTCGGCGTACTTCCCGCTGATCTTGCCGAGATAGAGATAGCCGAAGACATTGAGGCGGTGGTTGATGCCGACCACGACCACATCCTGCTTGCGCGCGAGATTCGCGCCGTCGTAGGTGGGCGCGCCGTCGGAGCCGCCGGTGTAGCCGCCGCCGTGCAGCCAGACCATCACGGGCCGCTTGCCAGCGCTGGTGCTGGGCGTCCAGACGTTGAGGACGAGACAGTCTTCGCCGACGCCGCCGGGCCCGAAGATGTCGCCCATGGCAACGCGGATGTCCGAGCCGGTGGCGGCGGAAAGATTCTGCGGCGCCATCGTGCCGTATTGAAGCGCGTCGAACGTTTCGGTCGATGGCTTGGGCGGCTGAGGCGGCATGAAGCGCATCGCGCCTTCGGTCGAGGCGCCGTAGTGAATGCCTTTGAACGAGTAGACGTCTGAGTCGAGCACTCCGCGAACCATCCCGAGATTGGTCTTGACGATGGTGTTGCGCTCGCGCGTGCCTGCCGCGAATGCCGCGCGAGCGAGCGGAGATGCCAGGGCGGCTGCGCCAAGCAGAGATGACTTCACGAATTCACGGCGTCGAATCATCTGTGAGCTCCGTTGTCCCCGAATCGTCGGCTGCAAGAGAGATCCTTCGAGTGCGTTCCGGTTTCGCGCTTCGCGCGCCGGGACTCCGCTCAGGATGACGCCCGCCCGGGAGATCCTACGAGGCGCTAACCGCTTCGGCTCTGGCGGCCATGACGGGAACGCTCTCGCGCGGCGCAGGCATGGAGGCGAACAGAATCGCGAAGATTCCGACGGCGGCCAGCACGGCGTCAAGCTCGAACGATTTCGCGTAGCTTCCGTAGCGGTCGAAGATCATGCCTCCCACGTAGCCCGCGGGCGACGCGATGGCGGATGTGAGGAAGATGAACATGCCGCTCAATTTCGGATAGGCTTTGCGGCCATAGTAATGGCCGACCATCGTATTGGTGCAGCTATACGTCCAGCCATAGGCGATGCCCTGAAGTGCGGAGGCGACGTAGGCCAGTTCCAGAGCGCCGGCGTTCGATGTGAAGGCCAAGTAGGAGCTGATGAAGTAGAGGCTCCCGCCGAGAACGAAAACCAGGCGCGCATTCAGAAAGTCCATGAGCAGGCCGCCAAGCCAGCGGCCGCCGAGCGTGCCGAAAGTGAGCAGGCTGATTCCGAAGGCGGCCTTCGCGGATGTGATCCCCAATCCCGTGAGATGTTCCTTCCAATGCGCGATAAAGAGGAAATAGGGGAATGTGGCGGCGATGCCAGCGATGGCGAGAAGCCAGTAGGCCGAACTCCGATAGGCTTCTCCGGCAGTCCATTCGTGTTTGGTGGCCAAGGCGTCCGTGCGTGAAGGCTGCGCCTGGTGCTCCTCCGGAAGGCCGTCGACGGTCTGTCCCATGGATTCGGGGCTTTCGCGAACGAAGAGAAACGCGATCAGTCCGGAGACGACCATGGCACCGGCGACGATGCGCCAGCCGACGTGCCAATTGCCGCCGCCTTCGCGCACCAACTTATCCAGAAGCAGAGGGAGGAAGAGGCCAGAGATTCCAGAGGCGGAGAGCGTGAGACCCATCATGGCGCCGCGGTAACGGCGAAACCAGCGGGTGACGCCGGTGGCGCAGGGAACGAGCGTCGCGAAACTCATGCCCGTGCCGTTGACCACGCCGAAGGCGATAAGGTAATCAATGGGCTTGGACGCGAGGAAACCGAGGAAGAGCGCGCTCGAACCGATGATGCAGGAGCCGATGATGAAGGTCTTGCGAATGCCCCATTTCACGATGGCCATGGCCACGAAGATCGCGGCGAGCCCGACAAAGAGATTGAGGATGGTGAAGCCCAGGCCCAGGGTACTGCGCTTCATCTGGATGGCGTCGATCATGTAGCTGTTGATGATGGTGCCGCCGTAATAGGGGAATCCCATGTTGATGAAATCGAGGATGAAAAGAACGGCGACAAGCTTCCATCCGTAGAAACTTTTCTTCTCGGGCACTGGGGGTCTCCTATGCGATCGCCGGACTCACGCGGCTCCGGCGACAGCAGTTGTTTCGGTGCGGTGATGCGGCATCGCGGCAAACAGGATGGCGACGATGCCGATCACGGTGATGGCGATATTCAACTGCCACGCATGCGCGTAGCCGCCGTAGACGTCGAAAATCCTTCCGCCGACCCAGGCCGCGGGGGACGCGCCGCCGGACGTCCAGAACAGCAGAGTGCCCGCCAGTTTCGGGAAGGCCGCGGGACCGAAGTAGTGCGCAACGCACGTCGTCATACAGGTGAAGGTCCAGCCGATCGCGATTCCGTACAAGACGGCGGCGGTATCGGCGATCCAGAGCGAGTCCGGTCCCACGCGAAGCGCCGCAAGCGAGCCAAAGAGATAGCAGGACAGCCCGATCAGGAACGCGACGCGCGCGTTCATCGTATCCATCAGCCAGCCGCCGATCAAGCGGCCCGCGATGCAGGATACGGGCATCAGGCTCATCGAAAAGGCCGCAGCGCCGGACGGAATTCCGGTGCTTTCCAGGTGGAGCACCCAGTGCGGCACGAAAAGAAAAAATGGAAACTGTGCCGCAAGGCCGGCGAGCACGACGAGCCAATAGCTGCGGGTGCGATACGCCTCGCCTGCGGTCCACTGGTAGTGGGTGACCAGCTTGCTGGGCGCATGCTCGCGCTGCGAGCCGGCGTCCGCTTTGGGACCGCCGTCGGGCAACTGGCCGAGATCTTCGGGGCGCTCTCTGACGAAGAGCAAAGCGATAATACCCGCGAGGACCGCGCCGGCGGCGCCGATTTCCCAGCCAAGGCGCCAATTGCCTCCGTGGGCAAGCAGGAACTTGTCCATGAGGGGCGCCATCAGTCCACAGATTCCGGAGCCGCTGAGCACGAGGCCGACAGCGCGCCCGCGATAGCGCTCAAACCAGCGGGCGGCCGCCGTGCTGCCGCAAATGATGTCACCGAAGCAGATGCCGCAGCCAACGACCACTCCGTAGGCCACCAGGAAGTGCCACGGTTTGGTTGTGGCGAAGGCCAGAAAAAGAGAACCGATGCAGACGAGGGCGGAACCGACGAGGTACGTCGAGCGAATGCCGCGCCGGGCAATGGAGATGGCCACGAGCGTGGAAGGAAGGCCGACGAAGAGGTTCACGAGAGTGGAGCCAAAGCCGAACGTGCTGCGGCTCATCGCGATGTGCTGCAGCATGTAGGGATTGATGACCGCGCCGATGTAGAACGGAAATCCGAGATTCAGGAAATCCATCGATGCCAGCGCGCCAACCAGTTTCCAGCCGTAGAACTTTCGCTCCGTCGGCATTGCGAGCCTCCGCAACAGGCGTCAGTCCAAAAAGCAACTCGGGAAAAGTGACGAGCGCTGTTCGCGCTCCCGGTCCCACCGCCCAAATCGGCGGGACCCGGACTCCCAAGCTCTCCTCGCCGGGAACCTGGGAGCCCATTCTGGGCGAAACGTTCGGACATTCTAGTTTGATCTGCCGGCATTGCAAGTTGAATGTAGAATAAGCCCGCTTGCACGGGGGGAGCGGTATGTTGCGCACGCAGGTAGGAATCGTCGGCTCAGGGCCGGCGGGGCTATTGTTGTCGCATCTGCTGCATCTGCACGGCATCGATTCGATCGTGGTCGAACGCCACACGCGACAATACGTGGAAGACCGCGTGCGCGCGGGCGTGCTGGAGCAGGGCACGGCGGACCTGATGATCGAAACGGGAGTCGGGGACCGGCTGAGGCGCGAAGGGATGTACCACCACGGCGTGATGTTCCGGTTCGCGGGGCGCACGCATCGATTCGATTTCGATCAGCTGGTGAACGGCCGCTGCATCATCGTCTATCCTCAAAACAAAGTGGTGGCGGACCTCTTCGATGCGCGTCTCGCCGCCGGCGGACGAATCGTCTTCGAGGCGGAAGACGCGAGCATCCACGACTTCGGCGACGCCGATTCGAAGGCACGTCCGAAGATACGATTCCGCGCGAACGGCGAACCACAAGAGATCGAGTGCGACTTCATCGCCGGATGCGACGGTTTTCACGGCGTGTGCCGGCCGTCGATTCCGGAGGGCCAGCTGAGGGTGTACGACCGCGTCTACCCGTTTGGCTGGCTGGGGATTCTGGCCGAGGCGCCGCCTTCGTCAGAGGAGCTGATCTACGCGCTCCACGAGCGCGGATTTGCGCTGCTGACGATGCGCACGCCTCAAATCAGCCGGCTCTACCTTCAGTGCAAGCCCGACGAAGACATCAACGAATGGCCGGACGAGCGAATCTGGAAGGAATTGCAACTGCGGCTCGCGTCAACGGATCCGAAATGGAAGCTAACAGAGGGGAAGATTTTCCAGAAGGGCGTGACGGGAATGCGGAGCTTCGTGGTCGAGCCGATGCAACACGGGAAACTCTTTCTGGCAGGGGATGCGGCGCATATCGTGCCGCCGACGGGAGCCAAGGGCTTAAATCTGGCTGCCGCGGATGTGCTGGTGCTTTCGAAGGCGCTGAAGGAATTCTACACTTCCGGGCGCCGCGACCTGCTGGACGGTTATTCAGCAAAAGTTTTGCGGCGGGTCTGGAAGGCGCAAAGATTCTCGTGGTGGATGACGTCGATGCTGCACTTGTTCGATACGGACAACGCGTTTGACCGGCGGCGGCAGCTGGCCGAGCTGGACTACGTCACCGGCTCGCACGCGGCGCAGCAGACGCTGGCGGAGAATTACGTTGGCCTGCCGATGGAGCCGATGCAATAAGCCGAGTTGCGCTCATAGCTGAAGCCGCAGAAACGGGAAGGGGCAAATCACGATGGCGAAAAAGAAGAAATCGCGCAAGAAGCCGGCGACCCGCAAGAAGAAGGCGTCTCCGCGCGCGAAACCGAAACGGCTGAAGAAGGCCAAGCGCGCGAAGCGGCGTGTGCGCGGACCCAACTCATACGAACCTCCCGTTCAGCCCGCGGGGAGAGGCGTGGGAGCGGGCGCCGCGGGCCAGTCGGGCGACATACAGGGGCTGTCGCGGGGCGAGTACATCGATTCCGAGAGTGTCGAGGAGCTGTCCGAGGAAGGACAGAGCTACGAGGCGGAAGTGGTCAGCGGAGTCGAGTCGGCTCCCGAGCCGGATCAGCGCCGCGTGCAAACGCGCCGGTACATCCCGCCGGGGGAGCGATAGAGAAGAAATTCCGGGCGCCCGGAACCGACGCCATCCAAGTGCCGCTTCGAGCTACTGCGTGACGGTCTTGACGGCGTCGCCGACTTTGAAACCGGCGCCGGAAACCGGGGAAGCGACCGCGGAGATGTCGTCCACGTCGGTCACTTTCACCACGCCCACCGGAGTCGCGAGCCTGCGGATCACCTGACCGGTCGCCGGGTCCTTGATTTCCTTGGTCACGCGCTCAACCGACAGCTGATCGCCCACCTTCAGACCGGCCTTCGCGCCGACGTTGAGAACGACCTGCCCGCCGTCGACGGCAGCCACGAGTCCCGATACGATGATCGTGCGAGCCTGGAGCTTGGGGGCATCGGCGATCAGACCAGCGCTCATCTGCTCGACTGACGCCTTGACTGCCTCACCGAGGATCGTTTCCTGAAAATCGCTCGAACCAAAGTCGACGTTTCCGGCGCCGAACCCGCGCCAGTTGCCTCCGCCGCCGGTCAGCGAAGTGCTGGACCGGGAGGATTCGCCGTGGCCCTCGGCCACGCCCAGAATCTCGGCCGTGTCGATATCGACGATACGCGCGTCGATGTTCACGATCGCTTTGCTGTTCGAGTGTTTGAATCCGCCGATGCCGAAGCCGCCGAATCCGCCACCACCGCCGCCCACGCCGGTATTCTTGGTTTCGTTACCGAACTGCGTGATGCTGCCGACGATAATCGCGTCCACGCCCAGAATCTTGCCAATTTTCGCGGCGGAGTTGGGATTCGCGCGATCGCTATTCGAGAAATTCTGCTCGGACAGGATCTTGTCCAGCGCGTTCCGCTCGATCACGGAGTACGTGCCGTCCTGGACCAGGTACTTGACCAGAAGGTTCGTCACGCCCTTGCCGATATCGACGTTGGCTCCCAGTTGAGCAACGATGGCAGGCGGGATCGTCGTGAAGTCGAAGTCGAAGACGGCGACGCGCTTCTTGCGGCCCTGAGGCGCGGCCGGGGCGCCTGCGGGAGCGGCGGCAGCGCCGCCAGCTGGAGCTTGCGCCCAAGCGCCGGGCGTATCAAAAGACAGGGTGATGGCAAGAATCAACGCGGCCCACAGAACTCTTTTCATCCTCGGTCTCCCGTTTCGAAAAACCCGCAAAGGATCAGCGAACCACCGGCAGATAGGCGGGAATCTTACTGGTCCGTACTTCCACGTGTCAACATTCCTGATCTGCGGCCGTGATTCAGGCGAACGGCCGGCGGCAGCCGGCGCAACCTGGCGTTTGGTTGACATGGGGTCAGCGCGCGGACTATGCTCTCGGGCCAATCACGCCGGTGCCGGCGGATGCCCCTGCCGGGGGGCGTGAGACGGCCTTCACGGCGAGACGTAGACAAAGTTTTTCAGGCGAGTCCAATCGAGTGCCCGGAACGGCCGAGGGCCGACCGTTTCATCTTTTCAACCCGCGGCGTCCGTTTTGAGGCAATCCCGGCGTGCTGGAAAAAGCGGCCGGAATCCGACGAGTTTAAGAAACCGGAGGGTACGATGAGCTGGGCCAAGCCCGCGCGCAAGATTTTCGTGCAATCCTTCGCCATTCTCATCCTGAGCGCTGCGCCATTCGTTGCAAGCGCGCAGCAGCACCATGAAGGCGGATCCGCTCCACCCCCCGCGCACTCGTCCGCGCCGCCGACGAACACGAATCACGGATCGCCCAACACGAATGTGGGCGGGGCAGGAAGAAGCGGGGGATCGACCGGCGGATCGAACCCGTATGGCGCGGCGGGCAACGGCAACAGCCACGGATCGACGGGCGCGTCGAACAACAGCGGGGGTTCTTCGAACCCCTACGGCGCGTACGGTAACCGAACGCCTTCGAACTCAGCGACCGGCGGGGCAGGCGGCACGAACTCAAGTCACGGCTCGTCGAATCCTTACGGCGCATACGGAAATCGCGCGCCATCGGGCTCGACGGCGGGAGGAGCGGGGACCGGAGGCGGCGCGACAGGCACGGCCCATGGGTCGAGCAATCCCTACGGAGCGTACGGCAACCGAACGCCCTCGAACTCAGCGACCGGCGGAGCCGGCGGCGCGGCCGGGGCCAACGGCAACCGCGGAACGAACAACACCTATGGAGCGTACGGGAATCGCGGAGCCACGAACAACGCGGGCGGAGCCGGCGGCGTGAACGGAAATCGCGGAGCATCGAACACGCACACAACAGGAGCGGGCGGCACAAATTCAACGCACGGCGTCGGCAGCAACGCGATGGTGGGGCGCGGCGGCAATACCGGTGGCAGCAACGCACTGAGCCATGGCGGCAACAACGCCATGACCGGGCACGGTCCGAACAACGCGATGGCTGCGCACGGGTCAGGACCGCCTCCGGGCGGGCATTCGGTGACGCGCAGCAACGGCGACCGCGTGGATTACAACCGGGCGGGCAGCCGCACGGGCATCGTCACGCACAGCGGAGCGGCGGCTCGGTTCGATTCACACGGGCGAGTGAGCACGATCCATGCGCATGACATGACGATCAATCACTCGGGACGCGGCCGCACGATCATCACCGAGCGCGCGGATCATTCGCGACTGGTGAGCATGGGGCGGGGCCGGGGCTACGCCGAGCATCCCTACAGGCGCGGCGGGCATGAGTACATGCGCCGCACCTACTACGTCAACGGACGCGCCTACGCGCGGGCGTACCGCGGCTACTACTACCACGGGTATCGCTACTATCGCTACGCGCCGGCCTACTACTATTCGCCCGGGTTTTACGGATGGGCCTACAACCCTTGGGCCAGGCCGGTCGTATACGGATGGGGCTGGGGCGGAGCGCCGTGGTATGGCTACTACGGATACTATTTCTCGCCATACCCGGCGTATCCGAGCGCGGCGTTCTGGCTGACCGACTACCTGATCGCGCAGAATCTACAGGCCGCATATGAAGCGGGGCAGGCGAGCGCTCAGCTTGGGGATGGCAGGTTCGTGCTGGCCGCGGACAAGCCGGTGACGATGACGCCAGAGGTGAAGAAGGCCGTGGCGGACGAAGTGGCGGCAATCATCGCAGCGGAGAAGAACTCGGCGGCCAATTCCAATGCGGCGCCGAGCGGCGACGTGGCGCCGGACGCGCTCGATCCCGCGCATCGCACGTTCGTGGTGGCTACGGCGCTGAGCAAGGAGACTTCCGACGGCACGTCATGCAGCCTGAGCGCGGGCGACGTGCTGACGCGAATCGACGACACGGCGGACGCCGACCAGAACGTGAAGGTGAAGATCGCGGCCTCGCAGAAGGACGATTGCGCGGTTGGATCGGAGCTCGCCATCGGCGTTCAGGATCTGCAGGACATGCACAATCATCTTCGCGAACAGGTGGACGACGGCCTTTCCGCCCTCTCGAAGAATCAAGGCAAGGGCGGACTGCCCTCCGGCCCGGCCGGCAATCCGCAAGCAAATGCGGACGGGCAGGTTGAGCCCGATCAGAATGTGGGCAGCGACCTGCAACAGCAGCAGCACGCGGCCGACGAAACCGAGAGCGACGTGCGGCAGTCGGCTGGCGCGAGCGAAGGGCCCAGCACGTAGCCCGTCGCGCTTCGCATTACCGAGGGCTCCGGGACGCAATTCCGGAGCCCTCGCCTAGCCTCCTCGAACGAATCGCCCAACTCCATTTCACTCCACGCGGAGGTGCGGACCGCCAGTTGCGCGACCGGCGGATGCTCGTGCGCGGGGGACTGTGGTACCTTTTCGCCACTGCACGCCGGGGGAATGGGGAGGGGCGATCAGCCCCTTGGGTTAGGCCGCGCTGCGGCTGACAAGGTTTGGAAAAATGGCGGACATGGAAGTTCCCGTCCTGATCGTGGGCGGCAGCCTGGTCGGCATGTCTGCGGCCTTGCTGCTGGGCCATCACGGCATCCGTCCGCTGGTGGTGGAGCATCATCGGGGCACGGCGATCCACCCGCGCGCGGCGATGATCACGCAGCGCACGATGGAAGTCTTCCGCACGGTCGGCATCGAGCAAATCGTGATGCGGAAGTCGGATGAGCAGTTCGTGCAGGACGGTGCGATCATGGCGGTGGAAACGCTGGCCGGCAAGGAGCTTGCGTGGTTTATCGCCAACCTGAACGAGAATGTGCGCGATGTAAGCCCCTCGGCGCGCCTGTTCATCACGCAGAGCCTGCTCGAACCGCTGCTGAAGGCGCGGGCGGAGGAGCTGGGCGCGCAATTGCGCTTCTCGACCGAGATGACTTCGTTCGAGGAAGACGCGGGCGGCATCACGGCGCACATCCGCCATCGCGACACGGGCGGCATGACGGCGGTGCGCTCGAAATACATGGTTGCCGCGGACGGCGCTCACAGCCGGATTCGCGAGCGGCTGGGAATCCGCATGCTCGGCCACGGCGTATTTTCAAAGAGCATCACGATCTATTTTCGCGGAGACGTGGCTCCGCTGCTCCGCGGGCGAAACTTGAGCGTGATCTATGTCGTGAATCCGACGCTCAGCGGGTTCTTCCGCATTGAAAGGCCGTTCACATCCGGATTCCTCGCCGTGCACTGGATGGGAGACGCGAAGAATCCCGTCACCGACGTCTCTAAAAATCTCACAAACGAAAGCGCCCTCGAGATGCTGTACGCCGCGTTCGGCACGCGCGATGTGCCCGTAAAGATCGAGAACATCATGCACTGGGACGCCACCGCCGACGTGGCCGAGCATTTCCGCAAAGGCCGCATCTTCCTCGCTGGAGACGCCGCGCACGTGATGCCTCCAAGCGGCGGCTTTGGCGGCAACACCGGGGTGCAGGACGCGCACAATCTTGCGTGGAAACTGGCCATGGTCCTGAAGGGCGAAGCCGGACCCGAGTTGCTTTCCACGTACGAGCCGGAGCGCCGCCCCGCGGCCGCGTTCACCGTCGAGCAGGCGTATTCGCGTTACGTCACGCGTTCGGCTCCGTACCTTCGTTCCGACAACATGCAGCCGATTGAAAACGATCTGAATATCGAACTCGGCTACTGCTATAACTCCCCCGCGATCATCCCGGAGGAAAGGGACGAAGTTCCGCACGAGGATCCGCGCGAATCGAAAGGCAGGCCGGGCCGCCGCGCGCCGCACGTGGTTCTTCTGCAGAGCGGGGAGCAGATCTCCGCGCTCGACCTTTTTGGAAGCAATTTCGTTCTGCTCGCGAGCCGGGAAGGAAACGCGTGGAGGGAAGCAGGGCGCGCCGCAGCGAAGGAATTGGGCATCGATCTGGACTTTCACCAAATCGGCGCGGACGGGCTGACCGACCCGACCGGGAGCTTCGCGGACGCCTACGGGATGACTGCTTCGGGAGCCGCGCTGGTTCGTCCGGATGGTTTCGTGGCTTGGCGCGCGAAGGACTCCGCGGGCGCGTCTTCAGCAAAGATGGTGCGCGTTCTTTGCTCGATCCTCGGCCGCACAACGTCTCGCGCGGGTTCGGCTACTTAGAAACCAGCGGCTTGATCAGGCCGAAATCGATCAGCCCATTGGCCACAAACTGCACTGCCAGCGCCACGAGAAGCAGTCCCATCAAGCGCGTCATGATCCGAATCCCGATGCCGCCCAGATACCGGCGCACGCGGTCGGCCCCCGAGAGCACGAGATAGGACGCGTACGAAGTGACCAGAATCGTGGCGTACACGACCGCGTGCTGCCAGATCGAGTGCGAGACGCCCACGAGAACCATCACGGTCGAAATGGCGCCAGGACCGGCGAGCATCGGAATCCCGAGCGGGATGATGCTCGCGTCCGCCTTCTCGGCTCCCTCCTGCTGCTCTTCGACGGTCGCTTTCGTGGCAGATTGGCGCGCCTGCAACATATCGAGGCCGATCTGAACGAGGATAATTCCGCCCGCGATCTTGAACGCGGGCAGCGTGATACCGAAAGCCTTGAAGATCAGGCTACCCGCCGCGGCGAAGACGCACAGAACGATGGCGCAGGTCCACGCGGAGCGGCGCGCCATGTCGCGGCGTTCGGCCTCCGGCGAATCCGTGGTCATGGCGAGAAAGATCGGCACGACCGCGAAGGGATCGACCAGGAAGAAGACGGAGGTCGCCGTGAGCAGGACGAATTCGAGAACTCTCGTGAGAGATGCAGGCACGCGCGCCTCTTGCCGCTTACTCGCTCCAGTCGTTCTGGTCAGCCCGCGGGACCTCCGCGGCGACAGCCTTCGTGCGTTTGCGCCAGGGCCGACCAAGGCCCATGTCCAAAACAAAGACGCCGATGTAGCAGACGATCGCGGTGATCAGGAAATGCCTGGCGGCCGGGACCGATACGTGGCGTAAGACCCAGTAGAGACCGATGCCGCACCCGAGGTTACCGGCGGCGCCACAGAAAATGCGCAGCATTTGAACCAACGATCGAGGTCCAGGATCAATCTGTTCGCCGGCCACCATTCGCAGGAACGCTGCGGCGACGCAGAGAGGAATGCTGACCGAGAAGAAGCCCACTGCATGAAGAAGCTCCGGGGAACGATGTTCGACGCCGACGACAACGAGCAGAGCGGCAAACGCAGCGGCGGCCATACCGAGATCCGCGAAGGGACGTTCGATGCGCTCTTTCGGCATGACGGGTGAATGGCGGCGGGGGAATTCGAAACCCCAGCCAGGGTCTCAGGCAGCCAGGCAGTTCAGCAAACGAGCCAGCACTCCGGGACAATCGCGACGATTTCGACTCTATTACACTTTTCCGGCCGTTACAACGCCGCGAAGCTGCGGACAGCCCGACGGTTCGGCGTATGGGCAAAACGCTCGGCGGTTGAAAACCGTTCCTTTCGGAGATAGCATCTGGCACTCGCACTGGGAACATACAGAAACGGGGTGGTGGGAGGAATCATGCCGGGAACGCCTTATCCGAAAGAGCAGATGCACCGCATCGCGTACACCAAGCTTTCGGAGCAACAGATTGCCAGCAAGCTGAGCGCAGTGAGCGGGCCGGCGAGCGCCTCGCCTCTGTCCGATGTATTCATCGGCAAGTCGATCCGGATCGTCACCGACAAGGGCCCCGCGCTGGCCTACACATTCAGCAAGAACAACCGGCTTTCGATCGCCGAAAACGGCGGCGGCGCCGTGCAGGCGGGATATGGCGCGCTGACGCTGGGCAACATCATATTCTTGTCGCATTTGATCCCCGGCACGCAGCGCGGTTACGCCGTGGTGGTCGACCAGAGCACGAATCTGGCGACGGTGTTCGAGCTCTGGTTCAGCGGCTATGAGGACAAACGCGAGGTCCAGCGGGAGATTTACTACGGATACGTCGAGCAGGCAGGCCAGGAGGCTCCGAAGGCGCGCCACGTCACGACGAATCGCGTCGAGGGCAAGGGCTTCTACTGGAAACAGGACGCCGGCGCGGAGACGCTCGAGTTTTTCCCCTCGGCGGCGTACTCGAACTTTGTCGAGTTGTCGCGCTTGGGCGGCGAGCTCAGCTTCTGCGCGCCGTCCGACTTCATCAAGATCAACGACGATTTCTGCATCTACACGCGCACCGAATGCGAGTTCTCCGGGACGTTCACGGCGTACGTGATGGACTTGAACGGCGTCGAACAGGTGGGCGTGCGGCTCGGTTTCGACGCGAACGATGCGCTCGAATACTACGTTTTCCGCGGCAAGGGCGAGTGGCTGGGACAGCACGCGCAGTTTGAAAAGTTCGGCGACGAGGCCGGCTCCGTGGTCCCAGCGGCCGGTCCCGGCGAGACTGCGGCAAAAGGTGCCCGGCGCGTTTATCGGCCGTTCAAGACGATGGCGAAAATGACGAAGGCCGAAGTCGATGCGGCCTGCGCGAAGAGGACAGACGCCTTCCCGGTCAGGACCGGCGGACCGGGTGCACAGATGGGCGGCAACATCGGGCCGAATACGAAGTGGCTGGCCGGCAAGACATTCACGCTGCGCTACGACCACGCGCCGGCGATCGAATACCGCGTCGAGGACGCGGAGACGCTGAATTGGCGCAAGGAAGGCGACAGCAACTGGACGAAAGCGCGCTACCAGGGCTGGGAATCAATGCCCGGAGTGATCATGTTCGGCCACCTGCTCGAAGGCACGCCGGACCATGACGGGCACGCGATCGTCGCCGATTTCCATCAAGGTCTGGTGACGTGCTTCAACGGCTTTCTGAACACGCCGTACTTCGCTAACGAGGCCGGCGTGCGGACGCTCTTTGGTGTGATCGAGATGGAAGGGCTGGTTCCGCCGAGGTACAACCGCCATCAGTTCACGGATGAGATGCTTGGGCGCGCCGTGAGCCAGAACTACGCGCCGGGACTGACGTCCATGCACCTGTACTCGACGCCCCATTCGCTGTCATGGATCATCTTCACCGGCTCCGATGCGGGCGGGTTGGAATGGAGCGGCCCGGCGGCGTACGTGAAAATCCGCGATGGACTCTTTTTCATGTATTGGCTGGAGGAAGCCTGCAACGGCACTCTCGGCACCATCCTGGTCAACTTGCACACGATGCGCGACGTTGGCGTCGGCTACAATTGCGGGCCGCAAGGTCTGAACATGAGCGCGGTGGGCGCGCACGAGCGGCTCGCAGGCCAGTTCGACATCAAGCGCTTCTATCAGGTGAAGACTTCGGGAGGGATCGTATGAGCAACGAAGCCACTTCGACGCGACGGTCTTTCCTGAAGGGCGGAGCTCTGCTGGCGGCTCCGCTGGTCGCGGCCGCGGCGCCCGCGGTGACCGCTGCGCGCGACGATTTGAAGGCGCGCCTGGCGCGGCTCGAAGACGAAGCCGCGATCCGCGCGCTGCATCGGAATTGGCTGCGAGAGGTCAACACCCGCGCAGGCGACGCCACCCGAAAGATGTTCGCTGAAGCCGAGCTTGCGCTCGATCACGCCGTGCGCGGCATCACGGCGGATCACACCGGGGCGCCGGAAGCGATCGAGGTGGCCGTTGATGGCAGGAGCGCCGCCGGACGATACGAGTGCGCCGTCGAAATCGAAACGGCGATTCCGAAGGACTGCACGCTGGCGCAGATGGCGTACGCGCAGGGTGGCGGCTTCGTGCGCCGGACGGAGCGCCGCGCGCTGAAGGTCGACTACGTGAAGGCCGCCGGCGCGTGGGCGATCTCGAAGGTCGAGTTCGCGGCCATCTAGATCTATTGAACGGCTGTGCCTGCCGAAGACGCAAAGGAATCGGTATGAGCGGCAGCTTCGTGAATTCGCCGGAAGTCCTGGCTCTCGTCGCAATCCCCAGCACGGTTCGCTGGTCGTATTGTGCCGGCGGAGTGGTTCTCGTCATCGGGCTGGCCACGATGTTCCTTCGCGGCGACTGGCAAAAGGCGCGGGGACTCGACAAGCTGATTCTGTTCGGGCCGCTTTTCTACGCGGCGCCGCTCGCAGCCTTCGGCACCGAGCATTTCACGCTGAGCGACGTTATCGCGTCGATCGTGCCGTCGTGGATCCCCTGGCATTTGTTCTGGGCGTATTTCGTGGGCGCCTGCTTCATCGCCGCCGCGCTGAGCATGGTGACTGGGATTCAGGCACGCCTCGCGGCGAGCTTGGTCGCTTTGACATTTTTCCTTTTCGTGGCGCTGATGGACGTTCCGGCCTGGGCGCAGAATCCGCGAGACCGGTTTTCGCTGGCGCTCGTGCTGCGGGAACTCTCGTTCAGCGGCGGCGCACTGGCGCTGGCCTCCAGCCTGACCCGGCAGGTGCGCGCGGGAGGCACGCACATCGCTGCGACGGTTGCGCGATACTTCATCGCGATTCCCGTTCTGTTCTACAGCTTCGAGCAATTCCTGCACGGCCGATATGTTCCCGCGGTGCCGCTGGACCGCTTGACTCCCGAGTGGATCCACGGACATGCGATTTGGACGTACGTCGCGGCCGCGGCGTACGCCGTCACGGGTCTTCTGTTGCTGGCCGGCAAGAAAACCCGCGCTGCGGCGACGTGGGCGGGATTGACCGTGCTGTTCGTGGAGTTGGTTGTTTACGTGCCGATCGCAGTGGTGGATCGCGCCAGCCTCGACAACGGCCTCAATTACGCGGGGGACACGCTGATGTTTTGCGGGGCCGTTTTTCTGCTGGCAGGCGCCATGCCGCGCGAAGCGTAGCGGCGTGGGTGATCTTCTTCGCGGGAATCCTGAGTCTGGCGGAGAGGGGGGGATTCTCTCCCGCCACTGCAAACAAGCCGCTTACGAGTATTGACCCCGATTTTTCCATCAAAAACGGCAGTATTTTAACCCCAAAATGTAACCAGAAATGTAACCAAGCGGGCGCCCGGCGCCCCTACTGCTTATCCCAAACGAGTACTTGTGTAATCGGCTGGCCTTTCGCATCCGTTGTTCTTCTTGTTTGAGTTGTAACCTTCCCGTCCTTGGAGACTACACTTCGTATCGTAGCAACCACTTTACCTGCCTTTGTGGTTGTGCTTGCCTCCGTGTGCGAGTCGATGCGCTTGACCGCGACCATGTCTGCCCCACCCGCTACGCCCGTACCAGAAAACGGGACGGGCTTACCATCGAAGTTGGTCGTGAAAGTGAACGCGATGGGGCTTCCGTCTGCGGCGACTCCATCGTAGGTAACTTTATAGCCGTTACCTTGGGCTTCGATTGTTCGGGTTTCACTTTTTGGTGCTGGCATGCCAGCAAAATTCGACTTTGAAAGATTCAGCTTCCATGTGCCGACTCTGGGGTCTGTGTCTTGCGCCAGCATTAGGCTCGACACAGCCAAGGACACAACGACGACGGCGACGATCGCTAGAATTCGCTTCATCTGCGTCTCCTCTTTGAATTCGTGTTTTCATTGGGCCGAAAGGGGGCCGAAGATTACTTAGGTTGGTAGGAACGTACACCTACTTCACGTAGAGTCAAGTGAATTCAGTGTTAAGACCCGCTTCGCAGCGGTCGCATCGTCATGGTTAGAGGCTCTCCGTCTGTAGCCCTTTTCAGCGCCAGAGTGGTATTACTAACGTGGGGCGATAGACGCTCTCGGCGGCGAAGCATTCCGTGGAGAGGGCTCACGTGGACGACCCCGGAAACGGACTTGCGGAGCGAGCCGACAACTTGGAACTCGATTTCGCCCGCATCGAGGTCAATGCAGCTTTCGTTCATTGGCGTTGGTGCAACGAGCGCCTGCTCGAACTCGCGAATTTCCATTCGAGCTATTCGGGAACCAATGAGGCGAAGGTATCGAAGTAACGCTGGCTGTTCACCGTAAAGCGCACACCAAACTGGTAGGCAGCAGGGTCTGTCTTAGGCTGCCCGTTCTTGAACCACTCCGTCACCTTCTTCCACCGGTAGCCATCGGTGCGGAGCCTCTGATAGAGCGTTGGTTCTCCCATCGTCCTGTCCTTCTTCGCATATAGTACTGAGCGATTTGATTTCGCATGACAGGGAAAATGGGAAAGTGGCACACCACCGGTACAGTTGGACGGAAACCAGCGATTTACTTGGGAAATCGAGTGAATGGCGGAGAGGGGGGGATTCGAACCCCCGGTACCGGTTTTAGCCAGTACAACGGTTTAGCAAACCGCCGCCTTAAGCCTCTCGGCCACCTCTCC
>Ga0335083_10003511_pt1 | contig 20287 bp, 13 predicted proteins | sample Lox_Sample_42_FD_206716 | JGI IMG/M metagenome (GOLD analysis project Ga0335083, IMG submission 206716) | Soil microbial communities from Loxahatchee National Wildlife Refuge, Florida, United States - Lox_Sample_4.2 | ecosystem: Environmental > Terrestrial > Soil > Wetlands | place: USA...
GCTCGATCGCCCGCACCCTGCAGTTGAATGAGGATCTTACCGAAGCGATCGCGTTAGCCCACGACCTCGGCCACACGCCATTCGGCCATGCCGGCCAGGACGCGTTGGACGAGTGCATGCGGGCGGAGGGCGGCTTCGAGCACAATCTGCAGTCGTTGCGCGTGGTCGACGTTCTGGAGCAGCGCTATGCCGCCTTCGACGGATTGAACCTGTGCTTCGAGACCCGGGAGGGGATCGTGAAGCACTGCTCCCCGGCGCATGCGGAGCGCTTGGGGGACGTAGGCGAACGTTTTCTCAAAGACCAGCGGCCGTCCCTCGAGGCGCAGGTCGCCAACCTGGCCGACGAGATCGCCTATAACAATCACGACGTCGACGATGGATTGCGCTCCGGTCTGCTGACCCTCGAGGACCTCCGACGCGTCCCGGTGTTCGGCCGTCATCTGGAGATGGTCCGCGCCAGCTACCCCGGCTTGGCGGACCGACGGGTCATCCACGAGACCGTCCGCCGGATGATCCACACATTGGTGAGCGATCTGATCGCGCACAGTCGCGCGAGGCTCCAATCCAGCCGCCCGGAATCTGCCGAGGCCGTCCGTGCGGCGCCTCCGCTCATCGGGTGCAGCGCGGAGGTCAGCACAGAGCAACAGCAGTTGAAGGTGTACCTCTCCACCAACCTGTACCGGCATTTCCTCGTGAGCAGGATGGCAGCCAAGGCTCGCCGCATCGTCCGCGAGCTGTTCCAGGCCTTTAGAGACGATCCGCGGCTGCTTCCGCGCGAGTACCAGGATCAGCTCGCTCGCGATGGCACTCGCGCGATCGCCGACTACGTGGCAGGCATGACGGACCGCTACGCCATCCGCGAGCACCGGCGCCTGTTCGCGGTCGAGGAGGCGTGACGCAGGTCTGGTACTGCGCCCTCCGGTTGAAGACAAAAGTCCTTGTCGGTAAACTCGAAAACCTTTGCCCCAGATTCGGGGAAGGCCGGGCGAGCCTGGCCGGGCCGAGCTTCGCTGGGGTTGGTTTGTCTCGCGAGCTGGACTGCGTCCTGCCCTGACGCCTGGGCACTGGAGGTGTACGAATGAGCCACGGCAATCTGCCTCCACGGCAGGGTCTGTACGATCCTGCCCACGAACACGACGCCTGCGGCGTGGGGTTCATCGCCCACATCAAGGGCAAGAAGAGCCACAGCATCATCGAGCATGGGCTGCAGATCCTGCGCAACCTCACGCATCGAGGCGCCGTGGGTGCGGACCCGCTGGCCGGCGACGGCGCGGGCATCCTGATTCAGATTCCCGACCGCTTCTTCCGTGAAGAGATGGCCGCGCAGGGCGTGGTCCTGCCGCCCGTCGGCGAATACGGCGTGGGCAAGGTCTTTCTGCCGCAAGAGCCGGCCTCGCGGCTGGCCTGCGAGTACGAGATCGAGCGCGCGATCAAGGACGAAGGACAGGTCGTGCTCGGCTGGCGCGATGTGCCGCGGGACAGCTCCGGCCTGGGCGAGTCGGTCAAGAAGATCGAGCCGGTGATCCGCCAGGTGTTCGTCGGGCGCGGCGCCGGCGTCACGGTGACCGACGCGCTCGAGCGCAAGCTCTATATCATCCGCAAGTCCTCCGGCCATGCCATCCAGGCGCTGAAGCTGGCCCATGGAAAGGAGTTCTACGTCCCCTCCTTGTCCGCCCGCACCATCGTCTACAAGGGCATGCTGCTGGCCGCCCAAGTCGGCACCTATTACAAAGACCTGCAGGACCCGCGCGTGGCGTCGGGTCTGGCGTTGGTGCACCAGCGGTTCTCGACCAACACGTTTCCGACCTGGGATCTTGCGCACCCGTTCCGCCTGATTGCGCACAACGGCGAGATCAACACGCTGCGCGGCAACGTCAACTGGATTCGCGCGCGCCAGGCCGCGATCTCCAGCCCGATACTGGGCCGGGATCTGGATAAAGTCTGGCCGCTGATCTACGACGGGCAGTCGGACTCGGCGTCCTTCGACAACGCGCTCGAGCTCCTGGTGATGGGCGGCTATTCGGTGGCGCACGCGATGATGATGCTGATCCCGGAAGCATGGGAGGCGCACACGCTGATGGATCCCAGCCGGCGCGCGTTCTACGAGTACCACGCATCGATCATGGAGCCGTGGGACGGCCCGGCTGCGATCGCCTTCACCGACGGCCGACAGATCGGCGCCACCCTCGATCGGAACGGACTACGGCCGGCCCGCTACGTGGTGACCGACGACGACTTCGTCGTGATGGCCTCCGAGACCGGCGTGCTGGCAATTCCCGAGGAACGCATCGTCAAGAAGTGGCGGCTCCAGCCGGGGAAGATGTTCCTTGTCGATGTCGAAGCCGGCCGCATCATCGACGACAAGGAGCTCAAGGACGCCCTGGCGAGCGCGAAACCCTACCGCGAGTGGATCGAACGCATCCGCATCAAGCTCGACGATCTGCCGGAGCCGAAGGAACGCCGCACGCCGTCGGGCGAGGCGCTGCTCGACCGGCAACAGGCGTTTGCCTACACGCAGGAGGACATCAAGTTCATCCTCACGCCCATCGCCGTCAACGGGGAGGAGCCGGTCGGGTCCATGGGCAACGATTCGCCTCTGGCGGTCCTTTCCGACAAGAACAAGACCCTGTATCACTACTTCAAGCAGCTGTTCGCCCAGGTGACCAACCCGGCCATCGATCCGATCCGCGAGGAGTTGGTCACCAGTGTCGTGAGCTTCATCGGGCCCAAGCCCAACTTGCTGGGCATCGATGAGGTCAACCCGCCGCTGCGCCTAGAGGTGAGTCAGCCGGTGCTCGATTTCGAGCAGATGGAGACGATCCGGCATATCGACTACTACAGCAGCGGGAAATTCAAGTCCTGCGAGCTGGACATCACCTATCCTCTGGCCTGGGGCAAGCAGGCGATCGAGGCGCGGCTCGCCAACCTGTGCGCCATGGCGGAGGATGCCGTGCGCGCCCGCTACACCATTCTGATCATCTCCGACCGCAAGATGGATCACGAGCGCGTCGCGATCCCCGCGCTGCTCGCGCTGTCCGCGATCCATCAGCATCTGGTGGCCAAGGGCCTGCGCACGAGCACCGGCTTGGTGGTGGAGACCGGTTCCGCCCGCGAGGTCCACCACTTCGCGCTGCTGGGCGCGTATGGTGCGGAGGCCGTGCATCCTTACCTTGCCTTCGAGACGGTGATCGATCTCGCCAAGAGCGGCCAGTTGGGAGACGTCGACCACAAGAAGGCGTGCAAGAACTTCGTCAAAGCGATCGGCAAGGGCCTGCGCAAGGTGATGTCCAAGATGGGCATCTCCACCTACATGTCCTACACCGGCTCCCAGATCTTCGAGGCCGTGGGCCTGTCCAGGAGCCTGGTCGACAAGTATTTCACCGGGACCACCTCGAACGTCGAGGGCATCGGCGTATTCGAAGTCGCCGAAGAGACGATCCGCATCCACAGGGCTGCGTTCGGCGACGATCCGCTGATGGACGGTACCCTGGACGCAGGGGGCGAATATGCATTCCGCGTACGCGGCGAGGAGCATATGTGGACCCCGGATGCGGTCGCGAAGTTGCAGCACGCGACGCGCAACAACGCCTATGCCACCTACAAGGAGTACGCGCAGATCATCAACGATCAATCCAAGCGCCACATGACCTTGCGCGGATTGTTCGAGTTCAAGTTCGATCAGTGCGCCGCCGTCCCCATCGACGAGGTGGAGCCCGCGAAGGAGATCGTCAGACGGTTCGCGACCGGTGCGATGTCTCTCGGCTCGATCTCTACCGAAGCGCACACGACGCTCGCGCTCGCCATGAACCGCATCGGCGGCAAGTCGAACACCGGAGAGGGGGGAGAGGACCGCCGACGCTTCGCCCCGGTGAAGGCGGGCGAGACGCTCGCTTCACGCTTGGGCCGCGACCGCGTGGAACGCGACATCGGACTCAAGGAAGGAGACTCACTCAAGTCCAAGATCAAGCAGGTCGCCTCGGGCCGCTTCGGCGTCACCGCGGAATATCTCGGCTCGGCGGAGCAGATCCAGATCAAGATCGCGCAGGGAGCCAAGCCCGGGGAAGGCGGTCAGCTCCCGGGCCGCAAGGTGTCCGAGTACATCGCGGAGCTGCGCTACTCGACCCCGGGGGTGGAGTTGATCTCGCCGCCGCCGCATCACGATATCTACTCGATCGAGGACCTGGCGCAGCTGATCCACGACCTCAAGAATGCCAATCCACAGGCTTCGATCAGCGTGAAGCTGGTATCCGAGATCGGGGTCGGCACGGTGGCCGCGGGCGTGTCCAAAGCCAAGTCCGATCACGTGACCATCGCCGGACATGACGGCGGCACCGGCGCGAGCCCATGGTCGTCGATCAAGCACGCCGGCACTCCGTGGGAGCTGGGTCTCGCAGAAACGCAGCAGACCTTGGTGCTGAACCGCTTGCGCGGGCGCATCGCGGTTCAGGTCGATGGCCAGATGAAGACCGGGCGCGACGTGGTGATCGGCGCGATGCTGGGCGCCGACGAGTTCGGGTTTGCTACGGCCCCGCTGGTAGTGGCCGGATGCATCATGATGCGCAAGTGCCATCTCAACACCTGCCCTGTGGGCGTAGCGACCCAGGATCCCGTGCTACGCAGGCGCTTCCGCGGCCAGCCCGAGCACGTCATCAACTATTTCTTCTTCGTGGCGGAAGAGGTGCGGGAGCTGATGGCCAAGCTCGGCATCCGCAAGTTCAACGATCTGATCGGCCGCTCCGATCTGCTCGAGACCAAGGCAGGCATCGAGCATTGGAAGGCCAAAGGGCTGGACTTCTCGCGCATCTTCTTCCAGCCCAAGGCAGGCCCCGGGGTGGCGCGCTTCAACTGCGAGAGGCAAGACCATGGGCTGGAGAAGGCGCTCGACCATCGCCTCATCGAGCTGGCGCTGCCGGCGCTCGCGCGCAAGCAGCGGGTCACGATCGAGATGCCGATCCGCAACATCAATCGCACCGTCGGGACCATGCTCTCGAGTGAGGTCGCCAAGCGCTACGGTCACGATGGGCTACCGGACGATACCATCCACGTACGTCTCGCCGGCTCAGCAGGCCAGAGCTTCGGTGCTTTCCTCGCTCGCGGCATCACGCTGGATCTGATCGGCGAGACCAACGATTACTGCGGGAAGGGGTTGTCCGGCGGGCGATTGAGCGTTCAGCCCTCGCCCAAGTTCCGCGGCGAGGCGACCGACAACATCATCACCGGCAACGTCGTGCTCTATGGGGCGATCAGCGGTGAGGCGTACTTTCGCGGCGTGGCCGGGGAGCGCTTCGCGGTACGCAACTCCGGCGCGCGGGCTGTCGTGGAAGGGGTGGGCGATCACGGCTGCGAATACATGACCGGCGGCACAGTGGTCGTGCTGGGCGCCACGGGCCGCAACTTCGCAGCCGGCATGTCAGGCGGTGTGGCCTACGTGCTCGACCTGGACGCGCAATTCGCCAAGCGTTGCAACACCGCGATGGTGGAGCTGCTGCCGGTCTACGCCGAAGCGGAGCAGGAGGGCAAGGTCCCACGCGACATCTGGCATCTCGGTCAATCGGACGAAGCCATCCTGCACGGCTTGCTCGAGCAGCATGCCCACTATACCGGCAGCCAGCGGGCACGCCAGATCCTCGAAGACTGGGCGAGCTATCGCGCCAAGTTCGTGAAGGTGCTCCCGTACGAATACAAGCGCGCGCTGGGCGAGCTGGCCGCGAAGCAGCGCAAGCTGGCGGCTTGACCACCTCTCGAGGCGTTGGTGCAACGGACCCGATCCGTCGCGGAGAACGACGCGATCGGACTGCGCGCCGAAGCACCCGGCGTAGACATACTGCCGACCGCAGCTGGCACGGATCGGCTGCGGGTCCAGGCTGCGGTCTTTGGGATATCTGCATTACGCTTTGACTTCAAGGGTTAGGCCATGGGGAAGGTGACGGGGTTTCTGGAGTACCAGCGGTTGGCGGAGGCCGCCGAGCCGAAGGAAGAGCGCGTCAAGCACTATCACGAGTTCGTGCATCACCTGACGGACCAGGACGCCGCAATCCAGGGCGCACGCTGCATGGACTGCGGGATCCCGTTTTGCATGAGCGGATGCCCCATCAACAACATCATTCCGGATTGGAACGATCTCGTCTACAAACAGCAGTGGCGCAAGGCGCTCGACACGCTGCACTCGACCAACAACTTCCCCGAGTTCACCGGCCGCGTCTGCCCGGCTCCCTGCGAAGAGGCGTGTACGCTGAACATAAACAACGACCCGGTCGGGATCAAAGCGATCGAACATGCGATCATCGACAAGGGCTGGGAGATGGGCTGGATCGCGCCCCAGCCGCCCAACGTGAAGAGCGGCAAGCGGGTTGCGGTGGTCGGGTCCGGCCCCGCGGGCCTCGCTTGCGCCCAGCAGCTTGCACGCGCCGGACACGCTGTCGTGGTGTTCGAGAAGAATGATCGTGTCGGTGGGCTGCTACGCTACGGCATCCCGGACTTCAAGATGGAGAAGTGGCTCATCGATCGCCGCCTGGATCAAATGCGCGAGGAGGGCGTGGAGCTGCGCACCGGGGTGTGCATCGGCGGACACGGCGCGATGCCAGCGGGTGTCAACAACCTCGCGGTCCAATGCGTCGCGGCGAGCGAGTTGATCGCGGAGTTCGATGCCGTCGTGCTTTCCATCGGCGCCGAGAATCCGCGCGATATCCCGATCCCTGGCCGGGAGCTGGGCGGCATCCATTTCGCCATGGAGTTCTTGCCGCTGCAGAACAAGCGTTTGGCCGGAGACGAGAATGTCGCAGAGCTGTGGGCCACCGACAAGCACGTAGTGGTGATCGGAGGTGGCGATACCGGCTCCGACTGCGTCGGGACATCCAACCGCCACGGCGCCAAGTCGGTCACGCAGTTCGAACTGCTCCCGCAGCCGCCGCAGATCGATCAGGGCAATCCCGTATGGCCTTACTGGCCCGCGAAGCTACGCACCTCCTCGTCCCATGAGGAGGGAGCGTTCCGAGACTGGGCCGTGAGCACCAAGATGTTCAAGGGCGAGAACGGAAGGGTCACCGCGCTGGTCGCATGTCGCGTCGAGTGGAAGAGGGACCCGGCGAGCGGCCAGATGAAGATGCAGGAGGTGCCGGGCTCGGAATTCGAGCTGCCGGCGGATCTGGTGCTGCTCGCGATGGGTTTCCTCGGTCCGGTCCACCAGGGGCTGCTGGATGAGCTGGGCGTGGAATACGATGCGCGCGGCAACGTGAAGGCGGCCGTCGATGGCGCGGGCTGTTACCAGACGTCGCTGTCCAAGGTATTTGCGGCCGGCGACACTCGTCGCGGCCAGTCGCTGGTGGTATGGGCCATTCGCGAAGGCCGGCAGTGCGCACGCGCGGTGGACGAGTACCTCATGGGCCGCTCGGCGCTTCCTCGATAAGCGGTCTGCCGCGCGACTTCCAGCGCGGACGCGCGAGCGAACCCTAGAACACAGCAAACGGTGGAAGCAACGGCGAGCCGTGGTCATCCACCGGATGGAATGCAGGAAACGGCCCGTCTCAATCGAGAGACCGTGATCCTCCGACGTGCTCTGCGCACGCTCTACGCCCCTGCGTTGAGGTCTTGATCCGCGTGTCTCGACCCCAGAACGACACTCTGCTGCGCGCGCTGCTGCGCGAACCCACGCCGTATACGCCGATCTGGATCATGCGGCAGGCCGGGCGCTATCTGCCGGAGTACAACCAGACCCGCGCGCGGGCCGGAAGCTTTCTCGCCCTGTGCAGGAACCCGGACCTTGCAACCGAGGTCACCTTACAGCCGCTCGCGCGTTATGCGCTGGACGCCGCGATCTTGTTTTCCGACATTCTCACCATCCCCGACGCGATGGGTCTGGGGCTGTACTTCGTGGAGGGCGAGGGCCCGCGGTTCGAGCGCCCGCTGCGCGAGGAGTGGGAGGTGCGCGACCTCACGCCGCCGGATCCCTACGACCATCTGCGTTACGTCATGGACGCGGTGTCTCAGGTCCGCCGCGCGCTGAGCGCTGCATTGCCATTGATCGGGTTCTCCGGCAGTCCGTTCACACTGGCGTGCTACATGATCGAAGGGCAGGGCAGCCAAGAGTTCGTCCATACCAAGCGGATGCTCTATTCCCGGCCCGATCTGTTGCATCGGATCCTGCAGGTCAACGCCGAGGCGGTAACGACATACTTGAACGCCCAGATCGAGAGCGGCGTGCAGGCCGTGATGCTGTTCGATACCTGGGGCGGCTCACTCTCCCACGACGCGTTCCATGAGTTCTCGCTGACTTACCTGCGCATGGTGCTGCAGGGTCTGCGTCGGAGCCACGAAGCGCAAATCGTCCCCCGAATCGTTTTCACCAAGGGCGGGGGTTCCTGGCTCGAGAGCCTGTCCGCTACCGGGGCGGACTGCGTCGGGTTGGATTGGACCATCGGCATCGGAACGGCGCGCAGCCGCATCGGCCACAAATCGGCGCTGCAAGGCAACCTGGACCCAGGAGTGCTGCTTGGCACGCCGGAGGCCGTGCGCGCCGAGGCGGCCAGGGTGCTGGCCAGCTACGGGACCGGCAGCGGCCATGTGTTCAACCTGGGACATGGCATCTCGCAGTTCACGCCGCCCGAGAACGTGGGCATCCTGATCGAGGCCGTGCACGAGTTGAGCCGGCCATACCACCAGGCATGAGCCTCGCGCCAGGATGAGCCTGGTCCGCGTCGCGCTGGACGTCCCGCTTCACACCCTGTTCGATTACCGGCTCGACGGTGCCACCCGCGAACTGATCGGGACACGAGTGCTCGTCCCGTTCGGACGCAGGCAGCGCGCGGGGATCATCCTCGAGGTTGGCGGCGCGCCGCAGGTTCCGCCGTCGCGGATCAAGCCGGTGCAGCAGGTGTGCGAGAGCGAGCCTCGGCTCGCGTCCGACGTCTTGGCGCTGATGCGGTTTGCCAGCACCTACTATCACTACCCCATTGGCCAGGTGGTGGTCGGCGCTCTGCCCCAACCGCTGCGGCGCGCGCACGCCGCAACTCGGGATGAACGGCGCTTGGCGTTGACCCGCGCTGCGCTCACTGCCGATTGGCATCAGCTTCCGCGTCGAGCGTTGGCGAAACGCCGGGTGCTGGAGTTTCTGCGCGTGCATGGCCCGGCCACCGCTGCCGAGCTTCGGAGTCTGGTGTCTACGGCGCCGCGCGCCCTCAAGGATCTGTTGGCCACCGGATGGATCGCACCCGACGACGCCGGGCCACCGGGTGTCGAACCCATCCGTCCGGTCGACGCGCAACCGGGCCCCTTGCTCACCTCGGATCAGGCGAGCGCGGTGAATGCCATCGCCACATCGCTCGACGCATTCGCAAGCTGGGTGCTCCTAGGGGTGACCGGCAGCGGCAAGACCGAGGTTTACCTGCGCCTTGTCGAGCATGTGCTTGCGACCGACAGGCAGGTGTTGCTGCTGGTGCCGGAAATCAATCTCACACCGCAGCTCGAAGCTCGGATCGCGGCACGCTTTCCGACAGCCGAGCTGGTGAGCCTGCACAGCGGCATACCCGAGGGGCAGCGCCTGCGCGGTTGGCGTGCGGCCGAAACGGGCCGCGCGCGCATCCTCGTCGGCACGCGGCTGGCCGTGTTCACTCCCCTGCCCCGACTCGGACTGATCATCGTCGACGAGGAGCAGGATGCCTCGTTGAAGCAGCAGGAAGGCCTGCGCTACTCCGCACGCGACTTGGCTGTGATGCGGGCCAAGCAGCGAGATGTCCCGGTGGTGCTCGGTTCCGCTACGCCATCGCTCGAGACCTACGCCAAGGCGCGGGCGGGCCGCTACAAGCTCGCGGAACTGCGCTCCCGGGCTGGGTCGCAGCTACCCTCGATCCGCTGCGTGGATACGCGCGCCGAGCCGCTACAGGAAGGGCTGTCGCGGCCGCTGCTCGCTGCACTGGCGACGTGTCTCGCTGCGCGCGAGCAAAGCCTGGTGTTCGTCAACCGGCGCGGCTATGCGCCCGCATTGGTTTGTTTCGCCTGCGGCTGGAGCGCGTCGTGCGCACGCTGTTCCGCGCGGCTCGTGTTGCATCTGAAGGAGGCGCGACTTCGGTGCCACTATTGTGGGCACGAAGAGCCGATCACGCACGCCTGCGCGAGCTGCGGGAACCAGGATCTCACACCGGCCGGACATGGCACGCAGCGCATCGAGCACGCCCTCTCGGCGTGCTTCCCGCAGGCCCGGGTGCTGCGCATCGACCGAGACACGACGCGTCGCCGCCATGCGTTCGAGCAGATGCGCCGGCGCGTGCAGGCGCATGACGTGGACATCCTGGTGGGCACCCAGATGCTGGCCAAGGGGCACGACTTTCCGCGTCTGACCTTGGTCGGCGTGGTGAACGCCGACCGCGCGCTGTACAGCACGGATTTTCGGGCGGCCGAGCGTCTCTTTGCTCAGCTCATGCAGGTGGCCGGCCGGGCGGGGCGCCGAGACACCCCGGGGGAGGTGCTGATCCAGACGGACTTCCCGTTCCACCCCGTGTACCAGGCGGTATGCCGCCAGGATTACGCGGCCTTCGCCCAGATCGCGCTCGAGGAGCGCCGCGCAGTCGGGTTTCCGCCCTATGCACATCAAGTGCTCCTGCGCGCGGAGGCGGCGACTCGCGCCGCAGTGGACCGGTTCCTAGAACGCTCCGCTGCGCTCGGCCGCAACCTCGCGTTCCGCGTGGAGGTGTACAGCCCGGTGCCGGCTCCGGTGGCGCGCATCGCCGGGCGCGAGCGCGGTCACCTGCTCGTGCAAAGCACCTCGCGCGAGGAGTTGCAGAGGTTTCTCGACGCGTGGCAGCCGCGGCTCTTCCAGGCGCACATGGGACGGGTTCGCTGGGCGCTGGATGTAGACCCGCTGGACCTGTGAGCGGGCGGCCAGCCGGTATAATGCGCCCTCCGCTGCAGGCCGTATCCCCATGAGTTCGCTGCCACCTGTCGATCCGCGCCATCATCTGGCCCGACTCCTCGCCTCCGCCGTGGAGGACGCGCTGCCGGAGCACAAAGGGATTGCCATTGTCCTCGATCGGCCCAAGCAGGCCGGCCACGGCGACTATGCGAGCACGCTGGCGCTGCAGCTCGCCAAGCTCGCGAAGCGTGCTCCGCGCGAGATCGCGCAGGCGCTAGTGCGCGCGCTGCCCGCTTCGCCACTGTTGGCCAAGGCGGAGATTGCTGGAGCCGGGTTCATCAACCTGTTCCTGACGGCTGAGGCGAAGCAGCAGACGGTCCGCGATATCCTCGAGCGTGGCGAGCGCTACGGGCACATCGGGTTCGGAGCCGGCAAGAGACTGCAGGTGGAGTTCGTCTCCGCCAATCCGACCGGTCCGCTGCATGTAGGGCATGGCCGCGGCGCGGCCTACGGTGCGAGCTTGGCGAACGTGCTGGAAGCTGCCGGGTTCTCGGTCAGCCGCGAGTACTACGTGAACGACGCTGGCCGCCAGATGGACATTCTCGCGTTGTCCACCTGGCTGCGCTATTTGGAGCTATGCGGCCTGCAGGTCCCGTTTCCTGCCAATGCATATCGAGGCGAATACGTGCGAGAGATGGCTCGCGCAATCGCCCAGCAGCACGGACGGCGCTACGTGCACGACCCAGCGGGAATGCTCCAGGCCGTAGCGCCCGGGGAAGCAGACATGGAGGCGCATCTCGATGCGCTCATCGCCAAGGCGAAGGAACTGCTCGGACCCGACTATGCATATGTCCACGACTTCGCGTTGACCGAGCAGCTCGGAGACTGCCGCAACGATCTCACCGAGTTCGGAGTGACCTTCGACCATTGGTTCTCCGAGCGATCGCTGTTCGATGGCGGCCACGTGGAGCGCACCCTGGCCAAGCTGGAGTCGGCAGGCCATCTCTACCTGCAGGACGGCGCCAAGTGGTTTCGCGCGCGCGAGTTCGGCGACGAGAAGGATCGCGTGGTCCAACGGGAGAACGGGCAGTACACCTACTTCGCTTCGGACATCGCGTACCACCTGAACAAGTTCGAGCGCGGCTTCCAGCTTGCCATCAACGTCTGGGGTGCAGACCACCACGGCTATATCCCTCGGGTGAAGGCGGCATTGCAGGCGCTGGGAATCGACGCCGAGCTGCTCACCGTCGCCCTGGTGCAGTTCGCCGTGTTGTATCGGGGCGGCAAGAAGGTCTCCATGTCCACGCGTGCCGGCGAGTTCGTCACCTTGCGCGAGCTGCGCCAGGAGGTCGGCAACGACGCCGCACGCTTCTTCTATGTACTGCGCAAAAGCGACCAGCATCTGGATTTCGATCTCGACCTCGCCAAGTCGCAAACCGCCGACAATCCGGTCTACTACGTCCAGTATGCTCATGCCCGCATCTGCAGTGTTCTCGAGGAATGGGGCGGCGACACACAGCTCCTCGGGAAAGCGGACCTGGCCGTGCTCGCGATGGAGCAGGAGCTCGCTCTTCTGCGGCTGCTGATGGACTATCCTGCGGTGATCGAGGACGCGGCCCGCGATCTCGCCCCGCATTTGGTCGCCTTCTACCTCAAAGACCTGGCTGCGGCCTTCCACAGCTACTACAATTCGACCCGGTTCCTGGTGGAAGAAGAGCGGCTGAGACTGGCGCGCCTCGCGCTCGTATCAGCAGTGCGGCAGGTACTTGCCAACGGCTTGCGGCTTCTCGGTGTGGGCGCCCCGATGAAGATGTAGTCCCGCACGATGCCTCCAAGATGACGCGCGACCAGACGCGAAGCGACAGGCACGCTGCCAACCAGAAAACCCACCCCATGTTGGTGGGTGTGCTGATCGGCGTGCTCGTGGGCCTGTGCTTAGCGCTCGCCGTCGCTCTGTACCTCAACCGCGCGCCGGCGCCGTTCGCGGCCAAAGACAAGCCGGCCGAGCCGTCGAAGCCGCCCCAAGCGGAGAAGACGACGCCTAAATTCCAGCCGGTCAAGCCGGAGCCGGAGAAGCCGGCTCCGCAGGCCGCCGCGTCGGCGCCGGCGGCAAAACCCGCCGAGCCAGCGACGCGTTTCGACTTCTACAAGATCTTGCCCGGTGAGGAGCCGGTCACAGGCAAGCAGCTGAGCCAAGGCACGGGCAGCAGCTCGCGCGTGGTCTACTATCTCCAGGCTGGCGCGTTTCAGCAGGCCACCGACGCAGACAATCTGAAGGCCCGGCTTGCGCTCGCCGGCCTCGAAGCGCAAATCCAAACCGCCACGCTCCCCGACAACAGCGTTTGGCATCGCGTGCGACTCGGGCCTTACAGCAACGCGCAGGACCTCGACAAGGCCCGTGCACAACTCAAGGAGCACGAAATCGATGCGGCGGTGATCAAAGTGAACGAGCCGCTAGCCAAGCGGTGACCCTGATACGGAGTACCGATGAAGACCACCTGCGTGTTTCGTCTCTATCTGGCCCTGGTCGCTGCCCTGGCGTTCACGCCGGGCGCCTCCGCCCAGGAGCCTGTCCTCGACAAAGACTACAAGCTCATCACTCCGCAGCAGCAGCCGGAGAGCGCCAAGAAGGTCGAGGTGATCGAGTTCTTCTCCTATGCCTGCCCGCACTGTGCGGATTTCGAGCCTGCGCTGCAACGCTGGCTCAAGCACAAGCCCAAGGACGTGGAATACCGGATGTACCCGATGGTGTTTCGCGAGTCCTGGAAAGCCCCGGCGAAGCTGTATTACGCGCTGGAAGCCATGGGCCTGGTCGAGAAGTACCACGAGCAGGTCTACGACGCTATCCACAAGCAGAACAAGGAGCTCGCCACCGACAACCAAGTCAAGCAGTGGGCGGCATCTGCGGGCATCGATGCGGCCAAGTTCAACCAGGTCTACGATTCCTTCGGTATCGACGCCAAGCTGCAGCACTCCGTCGCCATGGGCCGGGCGTATGGCGTGCAAGGCACGCCAGCGATGGCGGTCAACGGCAAGTACTACACTGCCCCGTCGATGGTCATGGCGGGCGGCGGTGCACTCGACTACGACCGCTTCTTCAAGGTGCTCGACCAGCTGATCGAAATGGAGCACCCCTCAGCGGCGTCGAAGAGGAAGAAGACCGGTTGATGCGGCGGGCCGCGCGCTAGCCCGTCATGTATTCCCGACTACGCCGGTTGGTCGTGCTTTCCATGCTGGTCCTCGCGCCGCTGCCTGCGCGCGCGGATCTCATGGAGGACGTCGACTACCGCGTCATCCCCCGGCGCCGGCTGTCCAACACCGAGCGCATCGAGGTCGTCTATTTCTTCTACTACGGCTGCCAGTGGTGCTACCGCTTCGAGCCGTATGTCGCGGACTGGCTGCGGAAGAAGCCGACCGACGTGAGCTTCCGCAGGATCCCGGCGCTGCGCAACAGCCGCTGGATCACGTTGACGCGCGCCTACTACACCTTCGACGCCCTCGGGTTGCTGCCGCGGCTGCACGACCGGGCGTTCCAAGCGTTCCACAAGAACGACGTGAATCTCCAGAGCGAGAGCACCCTGTTCGATTGGGTGGCGAAGCAGGGAGTGGATCGCGATCGCTTCGAGGAAGTGTTCCGGTCGGATTCCGTGACCGCACACATGTACGACTCGCGCGAGCTGACCGACGCGTTCGAGGTCGAAAGCACCCCGACCGTGGTGGTCGACGGGCGCTACCTCAGCTCGAGTGGCATGGTGGGCGGGGTGGCCGAGCTGATCCTGGTGATGCAGGACTTGATCGACCTGGTGCGGAGCGAGCGCCGCGCGGTGAAATGAGCCTGCGCGTAGTGATCACCGGCGCTTCCAGCGGGATCGGGGAGGCACTGGCTGTCGAGTACGCGCGACGTGGTGCCCGGCTCGGCCTCATCGCCCGGCGGGGAGACCGGCTGCGCGCGCTCAGCGAGAAGCTGAGGGTGGACACCGCGCTGTTTGCGCTCGATGTGCGCGACAGCTCAGCGTTGCAGCGCGCGGCGCGAGACTATTGCGACAGATTCGGAGGCGCGGACGTGGTCGTGGCCAGCGCCGGCGTGGGCGCGGGAACGCTGACCGAGCGGGCCGAGGATCGCGCCCTGTTCCAGGAGATCCTGGACATCAACGTCATGGGGACGGTCAATACATTTCAGCCTTTCGTCGCCGCGATGCGCGCTGCAGGTGGTGGGACGCTGGTGGGCATCGCCAGCGTGGCTGGCTTTCGCGGCCTCCCCGGCTCGGGTGCGTACTGTGCCTCGAAGGCAGCAGTCATCGCCTATCTGGAAGCCTTGCGCGTCGAGCTGCGCGGCACCGGTGTCGCCGTTGTCACGATCAGCCCCGGCTATATCGCTACGCCGATGACCGAGAAGAATCCCTACCCGATGCCATTCTTGATGCGCGCGGATCGTGCAGCGAAGCGCATGGTCGACGCCATCGAGCGGCGCACGCGCCACATCGTCGTCCCCTGGCAGATGGGCGTAGTGGGACTGCTGCTGAAGATGATGCCGCGCCCCGTCCACGATGCGGCGTTCGCCCGCGCTCCACGCAAGCCGCGCCGGGAAGCGGGATAGGAAGCTCCGTCACGCTCCGGTGAGCGTAACCTCGAGCACCCGCTCCAGCTCTGCCAGCGCTTGCTCGGAGGACTCGACTTTGATCGTGGCCATCCCCAGCGCGCGCGCCGGTTTGAGGTTGATTCCCAAGTCGTCGAGATAGACCGCCTGTTGCGGCTCGATGCCAAGCTGCTCGAGAGCGAGTCGGTAGAAACGCACCTCCGGCTTGCGCGTGCCCACCTTGCTCGACTCGACGACGAGGTGAAACAGCGAAAGGATCTCCGCCACCTGTTCGGCCCGCGCATCCGACACGAGTGGGCCGTGCCCGGGAGCCGCCCGAACATTGTTGGTGAGGCAAGCGTTCACGAAGTGATCGCGGCAGCGACGCAGCGCTTGGACCATCTGCGGTCGGATCTCGCCGTACAGCAGTTCGATCACTTCCCCGCCCGCCACGCGATGCCCGAGCGCGGCGGACTCGTCCCCGAACGCCGAGTCGAATTGCGTCAGCGTCAGCTCGCCCCTCTCGAAGCGCGCCCACGCGTTCTGGTCGGGGTTGGTGCTGTTGACGCGGCGGAGAAAGTTCTCGGGCAACCCGCGCGCGCGTTCAAATCCGGCAAAGGCCAGGAACGGGCTTTCGGTGAACACGCCACCGAAGTCCCACAGCACGGCACGGATCGCGCTGCCGGAGCGTGACTCCGTGGTCACTTCTTGCCCTTCTTGTAAGCTTCGACGGCGCGCTTGAGGTCTTTGTATTCCTCGCACGGGATCGGCGTGCAAAGCTTCTGCAGCTCGGCCAGATGCAGCTCGGCCTTGGCTACATCGCCCGTCATCAGGTACGCCTCACCGATGTACTCGTGCGCTTGCCGATGGGCGGGGTCGAGCTTGAGCGCCTGGTTGTACGCGACAAATGCCGCGTTCAGGTTGCCGGACTTGCGCTGGGCGTAGCCGAGCCAGTTTTCGATGTCGGCATTGGTCGGATCGGCCGCGGCCGCCTTGTCGAGCAGCTCCACCGCGCGCTTCCAGTCCTGGGCTTCGACCGCCTTCTTGCCCTCGATCCAGTTCGGGTCCGTACTCTCGCTCGAATCGTCGGCGCCGAGGTTGGCCGCGACACGAATCGGAATGATAGCGATCAGGGTCATCAGCAGGATACCGAGGCCGGACTTGCGCATGTTCATGTGTTCCTCCGTAGTCAACGACCCCAGGGGAGTCGATCGGTGAGTGGGGACCGTCAGCGAAAGAAGTTGCCCGCGTCGAGCTCCTCTGTCAACGCCTGATAGTCTTTCGCGCCCTGGCTGTGCGGCGCGTGGGCGAAGATGTCCTTGCCGTGCATCGGGCTTTCGGCCAGGCTTACGGTTTCGGAGATCACCGTCTGGCACAGCGTGCCGGAGAAGCGCGCGTCGAGTTGACGCTGGATCTCGTAGGACAGGCGCCGCCTCGCGTCGAATCGGGTGATGACCACGCGCCGCAGGAAGTGCTTTCCGAGGCGCTCTTCCAGCACGCCCAACGCGGCGTCGAGCTTCTGCACTCCTTCCAGCGAAAGATAATCCGCGGCGACGGGCATGAGCACGCGGTCGGCGGCGATGAGGGCGTTGAGCGTAAGTACGCCCAGCATCGGACAGCAGTCGATCAGGATGAGGTCGCCCGCTAATGCCGGATCGGCCTGGAGCCCTTCCTTGAGCCGGCGGGAGATGGCCGCGTCGCTGCCGTGCAACGCGTCTACCTTGGACAGCTCCAGAGACGAGGGGACCACCCGCATGCCCGACAGCTGAGCGCGAGCGAGCGAGCTGAGCCGCGTGCTATCCCGGAAGAAAGCGTACACGCTATCGCTCGGCGCAACGGCGCGCAGACCCAAGGACAGCGATAAGCTCGATTGGGGGTCCAGGTCAACCAGGAGCGGACGCCTGTTGCGTGCGGCGAGCGCCGCGCCCAGGTTCAACGCAGTTGTGGTCTTCCCCACGCCGCCCTTCTGATTGAACACCGCGATCACCGGCATGGCTAGGGGCGGCGGCTATCGCGGTGCGAGGCGGTTCCGCACGTGCTGCAATCGTCCCCAGTGTCTTGCACTGCCGCGCCGATCGATCGCCGGCACCGCAGGGACGCGAGCGCGAACCACATTACCCTCTCCGTGGAGGCGTTGCGGACACTTGGCCAGGCCGGCCTCCGCTTTTACTCGACCGTAACCGATTTGGCCAGGTTGCGGGGCTTGTCCACGTCGGTTCCCCTGACCAGCGCGGTATGGTAAGCGAGCAGTTGCAAAGGCAGCACGTGCAGGATCGGGCTCAGTTGGCCGCGGTGGCCGGGCAAGCGGATGATATGGACTCCTTCGGACTCGGCGACATGACTGTCGACGTCCGCAAACACGTACAACTCGCCGCCGCGTGCTCTGACTTCTTGCAGGTTGGACTTCAGCTTCTCGAGCAGAGCGTCGTTGGGGGCGATCGCCACGACGGGCATGCCGGCGTCAACGAGAGCCAGAGGCCCGTGCTTGAGCTCACCCGCCGGATACGCTTCGGCGTGGATATAGGAGATCTCCTTGAGCTTGAGCGCGCCCTCCAGCGCAATGGGATAGTGCACACCGCGCCCGAGGAACAGCGCATGGTGCTTCGGCGCGAAGGCCTCGGCCCAGCGCTCGATCGCGGGTTCCAGCTCCAACACTTCCTGGAGCGCGGAGGGCAGATGGCGCAGCGCCTTCAGGTGAGATTGCTCGTCTCCGGGGAGCAGCCTTCCTCGCAGCTTGGCGAGCAGCAGGGTGAGGAGGAACAGCACCGCGAGTTGCGTCGTGAAAGCCTTGGTCGACGCCACGCCGATCTCGGGGCCCGCCCGCGTGAGGAACTTCAGGCGCGCCTGACGGATCAGTGCGCTCTCCGGGACGTTGCAGATCGCCAGCGTCCGCTCCTGCCCTAGCAACTTGGCGTGCTGGAGCGCCGCGATCGTGTCCGCCGTCTCTCCGGATTGGGAGATCGTGATCACGAGGGTATCGGGGTTCGCGACGCTGTCTCGATAGCGGTATTCGCTGGCGATCTCGACGCTGCATGGGAGCCCGGCGATGGACTCCATCCAATAGCGCGCGACCAACCCGGCGTGATAGCTCGTCCCGCAGGCCAGAATCAGCGCCCGTGCAACGCCCTCGAACGCCGGTCCGGCTTCCGCACCGAACAACTGAGGTACGATGGAGCTCGCTCCCACCACCATCTCGAGCGTCGCGGCCACCGCGCCCGGCTGCTCGAAGATCTCCTTCTGCATGTAGTGGCGGTAAGGCCCCAGCTCGACTGCGTCTGCCGACAGCCTGCTCTGATGTACCTCGCGCTGCACGGGCGCGCCCGCCGCGTCAAGCACCTGGTGGCCTTCTGTGGTGAGCTCTACCACGTCGCCTTCCTCGAGGTAGACGATCTGGCGCGTCACCTGCAGTAGCGCTGCAGCATCCGAGGCCGCAAAGTTCTCGCCTTCGCCCAGGCCGAGAAGCAGCGGCGCGCCCTTCCGCGACACGACGAGCCGATGAGGGTCGCGCTCCCAGATGACGGCGATGGCGTATGCCCCAATCAGTTCCTGCACTGCGCGCGACGTGGCCTTGAGGAGATCGGACTCCTCCTGCAGGTAGTGGTGAATGAGATGTGCGACGACCTCGGTATCCGTGTCGGAGACGAAGCGATAGCCGAGCGCGGAGAGCCGGGTGCGGACCGACTCGTGGTTCTCGATGATGCCGTTGTGCACCACCGCCAAGCCGTCTGCGCTGACATGCGGGTGCGCGTTGCGTTCGGTCGGAGCGCCATGCGTCGCCCAGCGCGTATGGGCGATGCCGACGTCGCCCTCGACCTTGGCCTGCTGCGCCATGTCGGCCAGCGTGGCCACCCGGCCGACGCTTCGCAGCCGATGCAGTCCGCTGTTGACGACGGCCAACCCGGCCGAGTCGTACCCCCGGTACTCCAGCTTTCGCAGGCCCTCGAGCAGTACCGGGACAACGTTGCGGTTAGCCACCGCGGCGACGATTCCACACATCGTTCGTGACTCGTGATTCGTGACTCGTGGTTCGTAATTCGTGATTCGTGACTCGTGACTATTTCGGAGAACCCAGCGGCCTACTACGAATCACGAATTACGAGTCACGGATCACGGCTTTTCTTCACAGGCCGCTTCCACCCTTTGATCGTGACCTGCTTGGCCCGGGACACGGTCAGCTCTCCGGCCGGCGCGTCCCGGCTGACGGTGCTGCCCGCGCCGATCGTCGCGCCTTTGCCGATCGTGACGGGAGCGACGAGCTGCGAGTCCGAGCCGATGAAGGCCTCGTCTTCGATCACCGTCTGATGCTTGTTGGCGCCGTCGTAGTTGCAGGTGATCGTGCCGGCGCCGATGTTGACGTTGCTCCCGATGGTCGCGTCGCCCAGATAGGACAGGTGGTTCGCCTTCGAGCCTTCGCCCAAGGCCGCATTCTTCGTCTCGACGAAATTGCCCACGTGAGCGCGAGCCGCAAGGCGCGTGCCGGGGCGCATGCGGGCATACGGGCCCACCCGCGAGTCGGGCCCGATCTGCGCACCTTCCAGGTGACAGAACGGCAGGACGGAAGCGCCGGCCTCGACGATCACGTCCTTCAGCCAACAGCTGGGACCGATGCTCACGCCGTCGCCCAGCGTGACGTCGCCCTCGAAGATGCAGTTCACGTCGATCACCACATCCTGTCCACAACGGAGCTCGCCGCGCACGTCGATACGCGCCGGGTCCGCCAGCGTGACACCGCGCGCCATCAACTGAGCCGCCCGCTGCTCCTGGAACGTGCGCTCGAGCTGCGCGAGCTGCAGTTTGCTGTTCACCCCGAGGATCTCCCATGCGTGGGCCGGCTGTACGGTATGAACACGCACTCCCTCCGCTACGGC